>Ga0302349_1000220_pt1 | contig 90400 bp, 109 predicted proteins | sample PhyAR1_FD_202176 | JGI IMG/M metagenome (GOLD analysis project Ga0302349, IMG submission 202176) | Leaf surface microbial communities from alfalfa plants in UC Gill Tract Community Farm, Albany, California, United States - DLSL A.R1... | ecosystem: Host-associated > Plants > Phyllosphere >... | reverse complement strand
TGTTGATCGTGGTGTTCAGGGCTGTGATCGCAGCCTGCACGAACGCCGTGGTGGACAGCTGCGTGGTGTTAGTGCCCGCCGCTGCGGTCGGCCCTGTTGGCGTACCGGTGAGCGCCGGGCTGGCCAGAGGCGCTTTAAGTCCCAGCAGGTTGCTCATGGTGGTGGCGAAGTTTGGATCGTTACCCAGCGCCGTTGCCAGCTCGTTCAGGGTATCCAGGGTTCCCGGTGCGGAATCCACCAGGGCTGCCAGCGCCGCCTTCACAAATGCTGTGGTGGCGATCTGGGTGTTATTGACCGTCTGCGCTGCGGTCGGCGCGGTCGGCGTGCCGGTGAGGGCCGGGCTTGCCAGCGGCGCTTTGAGTGCCAGCAAATCGGTGAGTGTGGTGTAGAACGCAGGATCATTGTTGATAGCAGCTGCTATTTTTTTCAGCGTATTCAGCGCTGTTGGTGCGCTGTCAACTATCGAGGCTATAGCTCGCTTAACTGCCAGAGAAGTGGCCGCAACATCCTCGTCGGTCTTATCGATCTCTGAGCTGAATTCGATACCAACCCGGCGGACTTTACGCCCTGAGAGGTCAATCATCGCTGCAGTCAGCTGTGTAGCTCCGGCGGGGATCCTGACCTTACAAATTTCCAGTTGATTAGTGGCTAACGTTGCATTGATATCCAGTAAAACGATTTCTGCTGCCTGGATGGTAGAATCACTGTTTACCTGGTACGTTTCCACGCCAATACCATACATTGCCTGCAGCGCAACAATTTTGTTAGTCCCGGCGGTTAACGCAACGGTCAGATCGGACTGATGGCGCACCGATATCTGGTACATACCAAAGTCCAGGGAGGCAGTGCCAGTCTGGTCTGTTGCAGACAACGACGTAATTTTCAGATTCAGTCCTGCGCCGGGCACTGGATAGAAACCAGAGTAAATCCCCGGGAACAGAATGCCCCGAAGCTTGCGGTTCATGGCCCCAGACGCATACGGCTCCCGAAATTGAATATCGGCCACCAGCTTTAGCGTTGCAGCATCCGGGTATGATTTAGCGATAACAACGGTCATGAGCTGCGCTCCTGTCGTGTGGTAATGGCTTGTTTACGCATGGTCATCACTCCCGGAGACATCGAGCTCCATCAACCCCGTGTATCCCTTTCCGACATACAAAGAGTCCTCCTGCACGCACATTACGGCGCAGGCTTTCATTTCGTTATCAAGGATCACCAACGTATTGAAGGTGTAAGAGCGGTCCGGGTCGAGCTGCGTCGGGTCCAGGTCTGCGCGAATGAGAATGATGCCGTTGTTGTAAGACAGGGTTGGAACAACTGTGCAAAACGGCGTTAAGAGATCCCCTATTTTAAAATCAGGGGGAATGGCGGCGATGTCATATCGACCGGCGCTATTTTTTGTGACAAGCGAACTTGTGCCAAATACGGCTTTTGAAATAACAAAGCGGCTGCCCTGCCCTATCGATGACGCGGCCTGTCGGTCGAAGTAGTAGTCCAGCATTTTGGCTTTATAAAGTGTCTTTGAGACATCAACCATCGTGAATTTCTCCGGCGGAAACATAGGCAATTTCCGCATGGTAGAGATTGTATGATAGCTGTGTAAATATTTAGTGTTTGTTGGTGTGGTGGGAAGTTAATGCGAGAGAAAAGGCCTGCTTACCAGCGGCGGCAGGCCATATTAAAAACAGTTAAATCCCTTGAGTGACCTCGTCAATATCCATCATCATGTCGAACGGGAGATCGTCAAACCGGGGCGTCCATACAAATGTTGCTGCTGACTCAGCTGCTACCTCTTGTTTGACCTGGAGGTGTGCGTCAGCGGCGTAAGCCCGCCCGGCATCAAAGCGTAATATTCCAACGGTATCAGTAATGGATTTTAATATTGGCACTGAATTGAGTTCAGCATCAATATTCACATCTATCAGCAGCTGCATGCCATCAAAGACAATATGCAATGGCAACAATGGCGCGACGACTTGTTTAAATTTCGTCAATGCCTCAGCTGTAACTTTATCCTGCGTCAGTTCACCCGTTTCATCCTGAGCAATTAGCGCCGCCAGGTCATTTATCGAAATGCTGATCACACCACGCGAGGTCATGAACATTTCACCATAAGCATCACCGAATTTTTCCAGTGTTTCGGCGCTGACTAATATGCTTCCGTATGGGTAGCGGGATACATTAACCGGGGCGTATAGAGGCTGCCAGCTTATCGGAATGCCGTTAAATTCACGGTAGAATGTCTGTGTGATCGGTCGGGTGGAGCCTTTAAAATGCACTTCGTCAAGACGCTGCATGAGGAGCATTGGCACACTGGACGCATCTGAGGAGCGGATGGTAAAAAATGAACCCAGTTCGTTGACGCGGGTTTCAATATCCTCCTCTGCCATTGTAAAAATGGACCGCCTGGCGCTGATGCGCGCAAGGACAGGATCGACGTGCTGGGAGATTATTTTCTGCAAAATCTCTGCGAGCCCGTTCCACATTCCCGAGCTTTTTTTATTGTCTGTAAGTTGTTTCTTTAGCCAGTCCGACATGTTTATTCCTCAAAGCTGATATTAAAAATAGAATCTGTTATATCGAGGTAAACAAAATCAAAGTAACCGTTTGACTCATGCCAGTTAGAATATTCAAGTGAAAAGTCTTCAAAGTAATTAAGGCTCTCTATAAATGCCCAGAGATCCTTTTTTTTGATAAGACGATATTCACCCACGCTGGTAGGGTCGAAAAAGTTCGCGTTTCGTCCAAAGCGCGCTTCCAGTGACGTTTTCAACGAACTCACAACCGCAGCAGTGGTTAGACTGGCTGAGATTGTACCTGTCACCGTAATCATGAATGGAAGCTCATTGATAGGGACGTACTGAAATCGCTTATTTAACTCATTCGGGATCTTACTCAGCGCACCTAATACCAACGCCTCAAGCTCTGCCTGGTTGTAAAGCGGATGGTAGCCGCTGATGAATATTTTGTTAATGAAGTTGAAGTTACGTGCGCCGACAATTTTTTCCTGCTCAGCTTCCCCCCAGGCTTTGAACCAACTCGTGCCAGGTACGTTTCTTTTCAGGTAGAAGGTGTAATCACCGCCCCACGCTACCTGATCATCGTATGCGGTCTGGTACTTCGCGCGCTGACGTGTGATCTCGATTTCTTCAGCAATCGTACCGCCCGTAATGGACGTCGCCGTTTCTGCTGCAATGCTTTCACCGAGATAGGCGCTATTATCGCTGGGCGTAAGTGTTTGCCCGGCCAGAAGAGTGGTGTCTCCATTTGTACACCAGACGCGTAATTTTACCGTAGAGTCCACCGGAGGGATGCGCCCGATCGTACCGTCTCCGAAGCGTACGCCAATCTGGTCATTCGAGTTGTAAAAGAGCACATAGCAATTGCTGGTATTTGATGCCAGGCGGAATGCTTTGGTTTCTGTCCAGACGGTATCTTTTCCGCCTTCTGTAACGATAACGTCGATTTTATGACATACAGCAGTAAGGTCTTTCGATAAGGGGAGCTCCATGAACTGTTTCGCGGTGCTGATAGTCTGCCTGACCGTAACGATCTCCATCTGAGTGACAGAAATCGTGGCGTTTTCACCAGCTTTCAGATCCAGATATTCCATGGCCAGATACGGAAGCTCGTCATCGGAGATAAATGATGAATACTGCGGTACGCTGACCAGTGAAGAGGTAATATTGGATATCTTTGCTTTGCCTGTCGAGGGTGATGGTCGATCCCCTATGTAACCCCTGTCTTCTGCCGCGGCGAGGATAGATGACCGGTTTGCCGCAGTCGAAATGAACCCTTCGGCCAGTGCTGAAGCGGCGAACTGGTAACAGCGATAGCAGAGCTGCGAAAGATAAGTCGAAAGCATGGCAATAAACTGGCTGCCGACGAACGTTGACCACCAGCTATTTTTTTCTGCCAGCGCGGTAATTTCTTCTCTGATCTCTTCTTGTGATGTGGTTTTCATTATTACGCTGCAAGCTCCGTATTAATATCTGCTGACATAAAGCCGGTTTTACTCGATATAACTGCTGAAATTACGCCTTGCTTGATGCCGATTTTTATAACCAGAAGGTCGATCTCTTTTTCGAAAATGCTGACACTGCGAATATTCATTTCAGTCAAATCGCTTCGAAGTTTCGCCAGCAATCGGTTTTCCATCGCTGTCTGTATATGGCTCTTTCCCGTAGGCTCATGCTTAAATTCGGGCAGAATATTGCCCCATCCGGGATTACCCCAGATGGTGCCAAGAGGTGTATTTAACCACTCGCGAAAGCGTTCCCCGAGCGCGGTCACCTCGCTACTGTAGGTTTTTACCCCATCCGTGCTGAGCGTCAGTAAGTGGTCAATTTCCCGCATGTGCGATTTCCCCGATGCAAAACGTGCCTGAGTCCATATTAATTAATGTTTAGTGTCTATGATTACAGCTTTTGCTCACCTATTTTCCGTTAACCTCAGTTTTTAGCCATCTCCTGCATTGCGGGGTCACTTACTTCCAGTGGTATTGAGCCGCGCGGTTGCGGCTGTGCTGTTGCCGGTGTGTTTGGCGCTTGCTTACTGGCCGCGTTGGCGGTGTCTTCAGTGTGGCCCGCTATCTTTTTGAGCCAACCGTTGATATCCGAAAGTAGCTTCTGTGAGGCGGAATCCAGTGACACGCTCTTGTCGTTTAACGTGACAGCAGGTTTAACCTGCGATGCGCTGTAATCAGTAATCACCGTTGGTTTGGCCGGGATCTGTGCCAGCGGTGTTTTTGGGCTGACGGTAGCTGCGCGGCCAACCATGTCACCGCGAACAATCGGCGTGCCGTCAGCTTCGACGCCTATCTGTCCGACAGCTGCGCGAACCTGCGCTGCGGCGCGTGACGCAATGGTAGCCTTAAGCCCAGCAACGGCACTCCCCTCCCCCGTTGCAACCTGATGGCGCATGCCCTCGGCGTCACGCAGCTTGTCTCCGCCCAGGGTATCAGTAACCCATCCGGCGACTTCCCCATAAACCGTATCCTGATCGAGCTGGTCTGATGGCAACTGCGCGCGTCGGTAAATTTCGCCGTTGGCATCCCTTGCGTAATCGCCCGGCGGTACCGGGCGCAGGGTTTTTTGTGACTCGGGCTGCGATCGGGCTGCGAGGGTACCGGCACTAACCTGGTGCCGCATACCTTCGGCCTTTTGGATTTTCTCCCCACCCAGCTGCTCAATACTCAGATCTGACAGAGGTGTTCCATCTGTCGGGAGTTCTGCTTTGCGATAGGTTTGGCCGTTATCGGTGAAGGTGTGGCCGGTATCAGCTCCTGACTGGCGGGCCTCAGTCGTTACCGGAACAATCGGAGTAGACAGCGCGACAGGAGGCACCGCGTTCCCCGTTACAGCCTCCTGGCCGCGCTCAGCGCTGAACGCTGAGTTGTAAGTATGGAATTTCGCGATGTAATCGCGAGTTTCCTCGGGCATGTTCTCCATGCCTTTTTTCTGAAGATTGCCGATGCCCCAGTTATACGATGCAATGGCTTTATTCAGGTCGCCACCGTTATCCTTCAGCAGGTACTTCATATACCGGCTGGCAGCATCTGATGCTTTTACCGGGTCGAATACATCCCGCCCACTCAGGCCCAGGTCGCTGGCGGTAGTGTCTACCAGCTGGAACATGCCCTTTGCAGTGCCATATTTCGTTTCCGGGCCAACTGCATTGGGATTGCCTGAAGACTCAATCGTGGCGATGGTGCGCAGTGTATTCGCCGGAAGGCCGTCTCGCGCTTCCAGCATTTTAAAATGCTCATCGAGAGCATCGAGGTTCTGGCGCCCTTCCTTCGTCAAAGCCTTTTCAAGCGGCGGTACTTTGCCGCTTTTGAGGCTGTAACTTCCATCTGCAAGGCCTTTAACAGTTTCGACCGGATGTTTCAGCAAATCCAGCAGGGCCGTAAATCCGGTCCTGACTTCCGTTGTGGTGTTAGTGGATCCTTTTTCGATGGCTGTAATCAGTTCGGCCTGATTGGCTTTGCTGGTTTCCTCAGTCTTTTTCTCTTCGCTGAAGTAGCCCTTAATTTTATCAAACGAGTCATTAAGATTAATGGCGATATCGGCTGTATTGTATTTCTCGACTGTATCGGCAACACCATCTAACCCCAGCCAACGCGCGCCCTTTCCAGCATATTCACTGGCGATATCACCCAGACCTCCCAGCGACAAGAGGCTGGCCGTCGCATAGGACGCCTTTTGCTGAGTGTTTATGCCTGAGGTGCCGAAGGTTTTCTTCTGTGCATCCTCGTCTGAATACCCCTCTCCGGCATCCCATAAAGCGCTTAGTACCGTACCGATGCCAGTAAATTTAAGTGCCGATTTGAGCGCGGTTTTTACCCCAAATTTTTTAACACCGGCTTCTGCAACTTCAGCTGCGCCCTTTTTGACGGCTTTCTTGCCAGCTTCTTCAGCACCCTCTTTTGCGGCTTTTTGCGAGCCTTTTTCAGCCCCCTGGCCGGTGCCAGTTTTTACCTTCTCATGTGCTTCAGGCTTTGTTTTGTTGCTAACTTCCTTCGCTGCCCCCTCTTTTACGGGGCCTTTTTTATTATTCTTTTTCCCTTCTGCTTCTGGCGTTGTTTTGCCAACTTTTGGTTTGCGACGAATACGATCGTAAATCGTTTTTGCGCCACCCAGCACAGCAGCGCCACCAGCAAAAAGCGCGCCTTTGCCCCATTTACCTAATCCTTTGGTCAGTCCGGCCAGCGCGGTCCCCCCAAGGAGTGACGACATGATGCCGCCGCCGGATTTTTTCCCGTTCGCTTTAATCAGCTGGTCCAGGCGATCGATGATCTCCTCATCGCCTTCCTTGATGGCAGCCGTCTGCTCTTTTATGCTGCGCTCCTGCTCACGGGCCATATTGCGCGCGAGAGCATCTTGTGACGTTTGCTGTCGGGAACGGCGTGCCCGGACTGGCTGCCCTGTTGGGATGCCAGTTGTCTGTCCTGGTTCGTGGATCCCGGTAACTGGCAGCTCGCTTATACTGGTTACGTTCAGGGAGCTCACGCGTTTCGGTTTAACGCCTACTTTATCCCCACTTTCTTTGACCGCCGCCGCCGCGCCCTCCTTCGCTGCACTTTTGACTGTTTCTGCGACTGTTGCTTTCCCGTCTTCCCGGACCTGGTAGCCACCGGCGGCGCTTTCAACTGCCGGGTGAACCTCGCCATTCACAGGCATTGTTCTGTCTGTTTTAGCGGGACCGACAGCACCCTGAATTTCTTGATTCGTTTCATGGGGATGCAGGGGCATTACAGTGCTGGCGTATGGAGCTGTTGCAGCCTGATTTAGCTGCTCCCCGCGCGCCTGGTTGTGCTCTACATCTCTGCCTGGACGCTGTTCCTTATGGCGGGCCTGTACCTCTGATTTTGCAGGTGATTCACCCTGGGGCTGAGTATTCCGGGTGTTCTTCACTGCGCGTAATAAGGCATTGATGCCTGTGATTTTTAAGGCGAACTGTGCTGCAGCCGCGATCCCTTTTTTGCCTGCGACCGGTGTCTTGCGGTTCGTTGCGCCAGTCTTCCTCTTGCCCGCTTTAATCAGCTGATCCAGACGCTCGACTATCTCGCCATCGCCATCCCGGATGGCTGCTGCCTGCTCTTTTTCTCCCTGTTTATTCTTCCGCCCTGCATGGCGATTCTCACCTTCTTCTCCGGCTTGAGCATCAGCGCGTCGAAAACGCGACCAAAGCCCTTTCGGTGTTACTGATGGGTCTTTTTCTACATCGGAGAGTTGTTTAACTTTCCCTATCGCTTCGGTAACGCCGGTTACTGAGGACTTCCCTATGTCATAGATTTCTTTGCCGGAACGCCAGAATGTTGAGCCAACCGCTCTACCTGCCTGATCGACATTGTCGCTTTCAAGCGGATCAGAAATGCTTCTGGCCAGCTTGCTGATTAGACCTTCAGCTTTATCGAATGACCTGGTTTCAGATGCTGCCTGCCGTTTTTCATGGACGCTTTCAGCCGCTTGCTGGCTTTTGGATTTAAAGCGCCCCGATTCATCCCGTTCTTGCCCATTTCTGCTTTTTTCAAAGCCCTCTCGAGACGTATCGCCTGCTTTTCTGTAATAGTCTTTAGCATCAGCAACGGTTGTTATATTGATGGCGTTTTGTTGTGGTAATTGTGCCGAAGTCGCGCTGTCTTTTTTTGATGTGTTTTCGTTGTAATTGTCATGTGTTATTTGTGCCAAATTGGACACTTCAAGGGCTTCTTTAACCCGCCCACTCTGCTCCGCTTCGCTTTGTTGTTCTATTAGTGGTTTTTTGATGGTTTTTTTCTGTGTTTTTGATGCGATATTTTCAGCGTTACGACGATGAGCCATGACGGACCGGGAAACAGGTTCTTGCTCATTTCTACTTGAATCTGACGAAGGGTGGCCATCTTCGGCAACTGGCGGCGCTGCTAAATCCGTGTTAAGTGCCGGGTGCGGATCAAGTTTTTGACTGATCTCTGCCAGCGCGGCAAGCTCCTTATCACTGGCATTTTCGACAGCATCTATGACAGAGCTAAAATCTTGATATTTTTCCACGACACGTCCTATCGACCGGTTTTGAGTTTGTCATTCAGGGATGAGTTGAGCCGTTCGGCGCGCCACGTTGGCAGGCTGTCGATGCAACTCAATGGCTGCTCACCAAAAAGCGCCAGGTTGTTGGCTAAGGTCACCCAGCCATCCAGGTCCAAAGTTCGGAATAAAGTTTGAGTTCCGAAAGGGCACCCGCAGAGGCGTAGCGAATTGCTCTGCGGGCTCCTTATGCCGGGTTGCCGGGCAGGTATGAGGTGGAATTAGGAGTCCAGCAGATCCCTGCTGTACGTCAACCGGCAGGCCGTGACGCAGCGTGCGCTGAAGGTGTTTCACATGCGCCGTTAGTTTCAGGAATTCGTCGTCAGGGCGCATAGTTTTGAGGAGGTCGTACCGCTTCTGGGCGCGGGTTAAGTAGTCAGTTTCAATCTCGTCATTGAGCTCGCACTGCAGGACGATTTCCCAGAACCTGAGATCCATGAGAGCGGCTTTATACCCGGGCTCATCTTTTTCTGGTAGCGCAACGCGCATCCCCTCTATTAACTCCATGGCTTCACCGGTCAGATGCTGTATGCGCCATACCATTGGCTGGCCATGCACGGTGATACTCACGTCATCCAGAAACGCGGGACCATCAATAATTTCAATCGTGTCGGAAATGCTGCGCATATCAAGATCGTAATAATGCTCTTCACCGCAGTGATCACACCCATAGCTGAAGGTCATCATGGCATCGCTGCGGGAGTGTATGAATATCCACCACAGTGCGGTTACACGGTCCTGATTTGTCCAGAATTTGCTGCTGTAAACTTTTCCCAGCTGCAGCTGATCCAGATACTCAGTCGTGGCGGCTTCATCAGTGTCCTCATCCCGGCTGCTAAAGCTGATCGCATGGCCCACAGTAGGCATGCCGAAAGAGATGGTTCGGGTCATATCTGAGGGCAGATAAAACAGAGGAATATGCATATGTGCCTCAAAGTGAATAGCTAAATTTATCGAACAGGGAACGTTCATTCTCATTGATGAATGTCGAAACCTGCGTAAAGGTGAGGGGGAAGCTATGGAACTGGGCTACCGCATCGCGGTTGAGCATGATTTCGCCTCGTAGCGTAGGGAATACCGTCAGCTCTTTCTCAAGAAGGGTGGCGCCGGGGAGGAGCAGGTGGTAGATCCTGATGTTGAATGAATACTCCCACTGGTAGTTTACGGTGCCATCCAGATTTACCACTTTGCTTTTGGCCCCGTCGAACCAGCGGGCCACCAGCCCGTCTACAGAGTCACGCACGGTCATCGTAAGCGGGCCGGTTACCCGGCGGCTGGGCACATTGATTTCTCCGCCTCCGATCTGCATAGGATCCGTTTCAATGGAGAAATCGCTGTAGGTAATATCCCTGCAGAAAAAATCCGCCCCGGGCAGCCCGTCGATTTCCACGGCCCACTGCCAGCCCTGCGAGAACAGCATTTTCATGAGCATGCGTGAGGTGATTTTCCCCACAACACGATCGCTTACCCCTGTCCCATAAACAGCCGTTGCCAGCGCTGATCCGGCGTAGTTCCCGATTGAGCCGAGAATATCCATCAGTTACCGCCCGCGCCGTAGATTGTGAACCCTGGAAGAATGGCTCTGCGGGAGCTCATATCCAGTTCCAGATCGAGCTTGCGCTGATTCAGCGTGTTTTCGTCCGGGATGGTAGAGGTATCTACCTTGCCGGCAATAGAAACGCGGCGAATACGGTCATAATTGGGGATGGCGATCAGCGCCTCCAGATAGTTCGAAACAACACCCACAATCTCTGGCGGCACGATGCCAGTTTTGAGATCGAGATCAGCAAGGTTGGCGATGTAGGACACGGTTACCGGAGATTTCGTATTCCAGCTGTATTCCAGCGTGATATCCGTTCCGAAATCGTCGCTGTAAACCATGTCACCTTGCTTGTCACTGGCACCGATCAGCGCCAGAAAATCGGTGGGTTTAGGGATGTTGGTGGCGTTATCGGTAACCCGAATCTTCTGGATGTAGCCAGCCCGGTCCTGATAAGCCCGCAGCGCCTGCCTCAGAAGTGATTCTAGTTTTTCAGCTTCCCGGTGCAGCAGCGGTGTAAACCGGCTTTTGACGTCCTCCAGCAGCTCTATCGGTGACATGATTTTCCTCCGGCCATATAGATCCTCCCATGCTAAAAGTTGTAACGCACATAAATAAATATTTAGTGTTAACGGCGATGATGCAGCTGAAAAAAAACCGCCCGGAAGGGCGGTTTTGTGGTCTGGATGCTGGCCGGTGTTACAGGGCTAAGTTATCAGCCTCGTTATCCACCCAGTTATACGTGATGCGCAGGGAAGGGCGCACCAGCACGGTCACATCCTCAGTGGAAAGGTCGATCTGATCGCAGGCGATCTTACAATCCAGCATCTCGAATTTATGCGCCGATACCGCTTCACCGGAAAGCGATTCCGCCGCAGCCTGCAAAGTAATGTCCTGGTATTTTTTGTTGGCCACGACGTCCACAATCATTTTGCAGACATCGCCGGTGATGGTTTCCACGCATTGCACCTGGATCTCGCCGGAGTTGGTAAGTGGCCCGTACTGAGAGAACTTCATGCCGTTCGGCCCATAATCTTCGACGTCTTCACGCTGCATCATTGGGATCTGCGTGGTGCGCACCAGGACGCTTATATTCGGATATTCCGGGAAGTTCATGGAGAACTCGGTACCGCCAAGCTTCTCGCCTGCGGCCTTGTTCGATTCGTATTTCTTTTTCAGATAGCCTTTGCGGCCAATTGTATTCTGATGTCCTGGCATTTTGACCTCTTAGAGATAGATATTCGGTACGTCAGAGCGGTTAAGCGCAGACATCCCGGAGAGCTGAAGGGATACCGTGTTGCGAAGGAAGTAGCCCTCCCTGGTGCGCGGTGCATCCAGCTCTACATCGACGCTTTGTATAATGACGTCAGTAATCTTGATGCGCCGCCCCAAATCGAGCACGCAGGCATACGGGCGACGGCCACGCGGGGAGGTGTCATTCAGTTCCGGGCTGATCATGGCCTGCAATGCCATAATGGCCCCCTGAACTTCCACCGCCGCATCAACCCAGGCGTAAAAACTGAGGGGGAGGGTAAACGTTGGTGCTGTTCCACCTTCCCACACCTGCAGGCTGTTCCATCGCATAATCGATGTCTCATTCGTGGCGACCTGGCCGAGATTAGCGGTCGCGGACAGCCCGGCCAGTGAGCCAATATTGTCCATCGAAAGAGGCGTTTCCCAGTTAGAGGTGATATTCATCGCCGCACCCTGGGAGATGTAGCCAGTGACGGCGTAATCCTCTGTCGTAAGCTGTGCTTTCAGGTACTGGCTTACGTTGTCACCGTCATAGATTGCCCCGTAATATTCCACGCCCTTCCTCCGGCATGACCACCAGCACGCGGCTGGTGGCCTTTTCACTCACTAACCGATGCGTTTTGCGCGCAGTTTCATCGACTTGCGACGGGCGATTTTTGCGCCAGCAGTGTTTGCCTTACGGCGGGCTTTTTTCAGCGCCGCACGCTGGGCAGAGTTGAGACGACGAGGGCGAATACGCTTGCGCTTGAGGACGACTTTACCCTGTCGTACAACCTTCACCACGGCCTCGGTCATCGACGTGTCACCGCTTTCCGAGAAGGTGAAGACCAGCTCGTCCAGCTCGTCGTCCGGCATAGCCGCCAGCTCGTCCGCAACGGCTTTTGCCGCCTCGTCGTCGCCGTCATCGCACAGGCTGGTTACGTCGGCGTCGTCCATACCGGCGGCAACGAGGAAATCAGCGAAATAAGCCCAGGCAGCGTTGTAGTCATCTGCCTGTGCATCGGTGATATCTTCCTCAGTCGTGCTTTCATCGATGCCCGCAATAGCCAGCGCGAAACCGTCCAGACCATCCACGGTTTTGTCGTCACCTTGTGCCCATTCGATCACGGCTTCAGCGGCTTCTTCGAGATTTGCGGAAGTCGTGCGCTGGGTGGCGGCCTCCAGCAGCATCTTGTGGGCCAAATCGATCGTCATAGTTACCGGCGGTGCTTTCTCAACCACTGGCGGCTTAGCCGAGTCGGCTGGTTTGCTGCCAGCCGATTCGAACATAGGCGTTTTGCCCATCGCGAACTCAGCAAGGCCAGAGCCGCTGAACATACGCGCGGTGAAATTATCTTTATCCATCTCGATGCTCCGTTACTTGATGAGTGATGGTTCGCCAGCGATGCGGCGTGCAGAACCGGTTACGCAGCAGGCCCACTCGGTTTTCCAGAGGTCAATCTCGACCTGGCTCACCTTAACCACGTACGGTTTGGTGCCATCCATATCAGGGTTGCGTGGACGAACGAGCGCGCCGGAGGCTACGAAGCGATCCATAATCTTGATCGTCCCTTTAGTCAGGGCCGAATCAGTCAAACCGTCAGGCTGATGCTTCAGCTGCTTACTCAGCTGGAAGTAATAGCGGCTGATAGCGTTCATGACAGAGGAAACGTGCTGGAAGCGCAGGTAGTTTTCGCCAGAGTAGGTTGTCAGCGCATCATCGATGATCATTTTGCCGCTGCTGCCCACTGCCACTTTGTTGATACGCGCGGTATACATGGCGTCATAATCAGGCGTGCCGCTGTTTTCAATCTGGTCTACAGCTGCGCGGTTGATGATGGCGCGCTCTTCGCCTGCTGGTGAATAGTGCCAGCCGCCGACGTCGGATACCTTCGCGATCCCTTTTGCTTTCGCTGCATATGCCACGCCAGAAAGGCCTACAGCGACACGGCTGCCGGTCCACTTATCTTTGTGGGAGAAAGGGAAGTGGTAGTGGCACACTGAGGTATAGCGGGTGCCCAGCAGTGGGGAGTCGGTGGCTTCTTTCAGCGCTTCGGCATACGTCAGCGTCGGCTTGAGGTCAAAGAATCCGTCGATACGACGATCACGCGCGATTTCGGCCAGTTGTTCAATAGCCGGTTTGCTGTAGCAACCCAGCCCCAGCACGGCGGTATAGTTCACGTTCGCGTTGTTCAGCACGGCCACAGCTTTCAGGTACTGTTCGTCGCTGATCTTGTTCTGGCTGCCGTTCGTGCCACCCTTGAATGCCAGCCCTTTGATTTCAGCGAATCGCACCTTGCTGGCAACTTCTGGATCACATACCGAGCGCAGGTAGTTCGAACGGGATTCCAGCGCAGTATCAATAAAGCAACTCTGGCCCATGTCATCAACGCCCTCTGGCGCAAACGAAATGGTATGAGTTTCCAGCACCGAAGTAAGGCCCGCCGCAGTGGTTTGCTCCAGGGTCAGCTTCCAGCGCTCCAGGTTGTCAGAGAGGGAAGGCAATTTAGTGAAGGAGATCTGACGGGTGATAGTGTCACATGGATCACCGTCATCGATGTAGATCTGCAAGAACTCACTGGAGGCCAGTTCCGGGGCAACACCATACAGGTTTGCTGAATAATCGACTGCGACCGCGCCGCCGGGCGCACCAGTGCCATCCGAGAAAGCAATCACCGGGTATTTTGCATCAGCAGCCACAACACGAACTACGGTGCCGTCGGTTTCCTGAACGGCTTCTTCCATGTGGCGGTACGGTTCGAACGAACTGCCCGCGGTCGGCTTAATCGGAGCGCCCAGGAGAGCCTGGTAGTTGGACTGATTAACATTCAGGGGTTTAAAGGGCTTTCCGCGCGCGAACACGCCTACGCCAGCCCAGCGAGACTGCGCCATTGTGCCGCCGATCGTCAGCGTTTTATCAGCACTGATATCCGAAATGGCGATGTCAGACACATTCGACAGCCCGAAAGGGATACTGTATTCAGACATTATTTATCCTCAAAAGCGCCCCGCAGGGCGCTTAACTGGTGAGACGAAATTAGCTGGAAGGTTGCTCTGCCTGGATGCGCTTACCGCTCTTGAAGTCGATACCGCCTTCTTTGGATACGGTGAGTTTCAGGCGGGTAAAATAATCTTCCCCGTTACGCGGATGCATATCGTTGATGGCAGATCCCCACAGAGTGTTGCGGTTTTTCAGGCCAGGGGTGGTTGGGTGCACGAACGGCACAGCAGGCACAGCATCACCGGAAACAAAACCGGCTTTGCCCGGATTTTCATCACGGCCATAACACAGCATGTCGTACGGGTCGAAGCTGGATCCCACTTTGTTCAGTGCCGCGCAAACCCCTGCCGGGATCTCAAACACTTTGATGTTGCCAAACAGCGTACCAACGAAGTGCACATATGGCGCCTGAGAGTAGTTGGCCACCAGCGAGAACATGCCCGGCGGGAGCTGCTTCAGGAAGTTGGCAGCATCGGAACCGGCATAGATACCGAAGGTGCTGGTGGATTTGGTGCGCTCGGTAATATCGCGCATCACCTGGAGCATCTTGCCTTTGAAAATGGTGCCCCACACGTCAAACGACATATCTTCCGGCAGGGCAATGTCGAACTGATCGGTGTGGATGCAGCGCCAGGACATAATGCGCAGACGCAGCATGTCCTGCTCGTGGGAGAGGTAATTTTTCAGCGTGCTGAACTGCAGCTGGCCCAGGTCGATCCCGAACTCACGCTGTGCGTCATACGCAGCCTGAACGGAATGCTCAGCGGCGATGGCGTACTGTGACGGGAACAGGGTGTACTCTTTCATTTCCTGATTGATGATCGGGATAATGTCCGGTTTTGCTTCGACGTTCAGCTCTACTTCTACGGCCAGCTCGGTGCCAGCATCGAGGTTTTCGCTGAAGTTCAGCTGAAGTGCGCCGGTGTTGTAGTTGACGGTACAGGTCGCCGTGACCGTGGCACCAGATTTGTTAACGAAGGTGTGCAGCAGCGTGCCTTCACCATTGTCCTGCGGCGATTTGCGGCGGGAGATGTAGATGTTTGAACGGCCTTTACGGATCGGTACGTCCTGACCTTCGTGATTTTTCACGGCGAACGCGAAGGTTTTGGTATTGCCGTCAGCGGATGCTTCGACAATGTAGCGGCGGCGGAACTGCGCGTATTCCCCGACCGATTGCATATCCAGCTTGTCGCCCGTGGTGTAGTCGCCAAACGTGGTGCCTGCAACGTTGATGATTTCGTAGATTTTGGATTGATCGCGCGGTACCGGGATAAAGGTACAGGCATCGGACGTAGCCGCGCCCAGCGACGTCGGCAGGATCATAGCCATGAAAATGGCCTGATGCATGATGCCGTCCTGGCTGCTCATTGCATCGCTGCTCATGCCGACACTTTCCAGCATGCTTTTCTCAATACCGCCCATGCGCGGCTTACCATTGCCGACCGTCTGAACCAGAACGTTTTCCAGCAGCTGGTGGGCGTTGGCCAGCACTTCGGCGCGAGGAGCACGGCCAAAGGTGCGGGAATAATCCGCAATACTTTCGCCCCAGGCAGAACAGATTTGAGACAGCACAGCGTCAGGAACGTCGGCAAACGTCTCATCTTTACGGGCCGCTTCCATCATTTTCTGGACGCGCGCGTTGCTGTCTTTAATCAGGCCATGTTCGTCGAACTGCGCAGCCGCAGCGAACGACATGACGCTATTTGAGCGTCGGGTAATATCCGCAACGCGTTGTTTATATTCACTCGTATCAGTCATTCAAACTGTCCTTTAAAAAGATGTAAACGGAACCCTTTCGCACCGAAGAATAAGAGATGTACTTCAGAGTCAACAAAAATAATTTAGTGTTAGTTGCTCTCGCTTTGAATGTGTGGTGTTTATTGCATGTTTTTCTTTTGCCGATGCGGCTGGAAAGGGTTTAAGCTGTATGTATATACAGTGTTTAATGGAGGGGATATGGCAAGAAAATATGAAATCAATGCAGCTTTCGCAGCCTCAGTGAGGCGTAACCCGAAAGGATACCTCTGTTTGCGTACGGACGATTTCATCGACAAGCTGCGCGAACGTCATCATCATTTCAGCGCCGCAGATGCGAACGAATGGATCGAGCGAAACCAACCCGATTTCGTCGATAAGACCCCTGACTTCGGCGAAAACAGGCTGTGGATGCTGCGCAATATGGGCCGGGTGCACTGATGGGGTTTCCATCCCCAGCGGGGGATTTCGTTGAGCGCCGCCTGACTGTCGATGACTATTGCCGGATCGACGAGAATTGCACGGTGGTGAGTACGTCCACAGGCTTCGCCGTTATCGACCGCTCATTAACACCCTGGCAGGGCGCTACCGTGCTGCTCACTTTTGAGGGGCGCAGCTGTTTCGCCAGGGTGAAAGGGAAGACCTTAATCACGGCTGATGACCAGGCTATAACTGGTGAGGCGCTGGATGAGGTGGTAGTTCACGGAGTGCTGACATTCGTGATCAATCGCGTGCTCGAAGAAGACGGCCCTACGGTTTGACATCTGTCACATATAAGAGACAAAACCTCTTGCCTCCCTGTCATTTATATGTGACAATGTTTTCACGTTGAAGGGAATGGAGCAGTGATGGCTTACACCACGAAGCGGTACAAGAATAAAAGCGGAAAGGTTCCGTATAGCGACTGGATAGCGGATTTAAAGAAAAAGGATCGCACAGCAGCGGCAAAGGTAGACGCCAGGATAGCCAGAGCAACAGGCGGAAACTTTGGGGATCACAGGTACGAAAGGGAAGGAGTCTGGGAGTTAAGAATCGATTATGGACCAGGTTACCGGGTGTATTACTCGATGGAGGACGGGGAAATAATCTTGTTGCTGGTCGGGGGTGATAAGAGCACTCAGAAAGCAGATCTCAACAAAGCAGTTAAATACCTCAAAGACTACAAATCGAGGCCGTGAATATGACAAACAGCAGAATTAATAAGGAGGCCGCCCTCGAGGCGGCTGTGTTCGAGAACGAACGAGCGGTAGATCATGACAAAGCCATGATTGAAGAGTTACGCGCAGATCCTGAGTATGCGGAAGTTTACCTCCAGACAGCGCTGGAGGAGATTTACGAACCCGGAGGCGTTGGCGGATTCCTGATCGCGCTGCGCCAGGTCATCGAGGCACGCGGCGGGGTGACGGAAATATCCCAGAAGTCCGGGATCGCGCGCCAGCATATTTATCGCGCGCTGTCTAAAGACGGCAACCCGACTCTGACCACGCTCACCGAACTGACGCGAGCGGCGGGTGTTCGCCTTATACCTGCGCATCACGCCTGATAAAAAGCCCGCATTTGCGGGCTTTTCTTTGCTGTACGTTTCGTCGCTTATCGCGCCCGGCGCGCCGCCTGTGCCCTCATCCCATTAACCACCGCCGACACCCAGAGAGCGACGGTAGTTTTAATGAATCGTGGCGCTGGGGCCGCGCTGGCGGCTTCCTGTTCCCACAGGGCGCGCTCCAGCATCTTCTTACCGGCTTTATTCAGCATTATTCTGCTCCGTTGATGGTATTTACTGACATGTTGAAATCGTTGCAGGCTTGCAGGCTGAGTTTTACTGCACTGCGATCCAGCGTGGTCGTATCGCCCCAGACGGTTCGATCAAGATTTTCCGGCAACAGGCACATCGTTGCTTTGAGAGGCTTTTCCTTCACTTTGTCTGCTTTCAGCTCAACGGTACTGATCGTTGAATTGCCGGGCGTCCTCATTGAGCATGCTGTTAATGCCGTCAGGCAGCCGAGTGTTAGCGCAAGTATCACCCCCCTGCAGTTTTTTAAGTTTCTCTTCAAACGTCTTGGCTTTTTGCTCTGCCATAAGCAGTTTCTGAGCATTTTTTTCCCCTTCATTGGACAGTCTGGCCAGTTTGTTGCGTGCGTCATCGCGCTGCTGTAACGCGTTGTCTCTGTCACCGGCCAGGGCATTGATCGCCGCAGTTTTCTGCTGGATGGTTCCGTCTCTGACGTTTAGCGTATCCCTCTGGGCCTTAACGGTTTCCTGGAGGCCGGAGACATACAGCCATAGCCCCACAGCGAGGCCCACAAGGAGCAAAAAGAGCAGAAGGTAGGCCTTGATGCTGGTGGAGCGATTAACGGCGGAGAGCGCCGCTGAAGAAGCGCCGGTGATGGCGGAGAAAAAACCCATCATGATCCCTCTTTAAGCAGGTCGAGCACGTTTTTAGGCACCAGCGCCGAGACGGCGGAGGCGGTTTGTGGGTAGTTGGCGCAGGCACCGGCCAGCACCGTCGTAATGGCGTTCTTGTACGCGGTTTTTGCGGTAGTAACGCTGTTGGCTGCTGTCGTGCTTTGCGCTTGCAACGCAGCTGCTGCCGCGCTGCTGGCAGACAAACCGGCGGCAAGATTGGACCAGGCTGTGTTCAGGGCATTGATTTGCGTCTGGGACAGGGAAGGGGGGACGACTGGTGGCGCGTCTGGCGCCGCCGCAGGGACATCGAGTGTGGTATTGATACTGAGCATGGCCTGTTGCACCGGGGCGATATCCAGTGCATTCAGCGCATCCAGCAGCGCCTGGGTGATAAGGGTATCGCTGATGGCCAGTGAGATCGGTATTTCACTGGAGGGCAAATCATGAGATCGACGTTCAACGTCCCACCCAATGCTTAACTCAATCAGTGTGGAGAGATCCGTATTATCCGCCAGCAGGGACGCATGACCAGAGGCCATGCCTGCCCAGGCATTAAAATTATTACCGGCGGTCGCAATTCCACTAATCATTGCGGCAATGGATAACGGGTAAGTGACAGTGGCGCGGATAGTGGCCAGAAGTTTTGTGGCAAGATCGGTGCTGGCACCGGAAGCGGCACGCGACTGACTGATGGAGGCGGGCAACTGCAAGCCACCAGCCGCCACCAGCGCCCTGTATGCCGCCATTTGGTTACTTTTATCCAGCATGTTTACCCCACCATGACCAGTGAATCACCAACAGCCACAACAGATCCGCAGGAAACCGGATCGCCCACGCACACCACACCTTTGCCGTTCACCGTGAACCATGGCCGGGTGGAAATGGCCTGCCCGGCGTGGGAAGAGTTGCCATCTGTGTGCGCCGGGTACTGTTTGGAGTCCACCAGCACGGGGATACCGTTGATTTTCAGCAATGCCTCCGCATCAACCGGCGGGCGGGGTGCGAACCCGCCATGCCCGGAGCATATACTTTCTAACGTCGCTATTTGCGCCATTTCTCAGCCTTTGTAAAAGTTTAGTGTTTTAATGTGGCTATAACATCCTTCGCGATTTCACGAGTATCGCCTTTGCAGGATATGTTCCGCTTGGCTTTAAGCTCATGCACGCTGAATCCACGCGACGTATACAGCTCAATGATCTTAGGCGCGCCGCTGTTCGTGATAACCACCTGAGCGCCGCGCTGGTGGGCTTTCACCAGGTGATCGGCCAGCTCAACCTGGCGATCAAAGTGGAACCCGCCCTTATCGTATTTTACGAATCCGCTTTTGCCCGGCAGCGGCTCATACGGCGGGTCGCAATAAATCACGTCACCGACGCTGGCACGGGAGATCGTTTCCTCGAATGACGCGCAGAGAAATTCATGGTTTACACGGCGCGAAGCATAGCTATGTAATTCTTGTTCCGGGAAATAATTATCGACGTCTTTTTTGTTCCAGCCCGTATTGAAAACACCGGCGGCGTTATAGCGTGTCAGGCCATTAAAGCAGGTACGGTTGAGTGCCAAAAATAGCGCGGCGTGACGCACAGCATGAGCCTCCCGACCATTAAACTCATCCCTGATAGCCAGAAATTTATCGTTCGTTACACAGCCATTAACCAGCTGCCTTGCAATGCGTATCACGCTATCCGGGTTACCGGCCAGTTGGCGGTACAGGTTAACCAGATCCGCATTGACATCTGCTGAGAGGTAAGACGGATACCGGAAGTTGAGGAATACCGAACCCGCCCCAACAAACGGCTCTACTAATCTTTCGCCAGCAGGTAAATATTTCGCCAGCTCATCCAGGACGCTGAATTTACCGCCTGCCCACTTGAGGAATGGGCGGCGCTTCTCCTCGATCAGGCCTGTTGCAGGAGGGATTCCAGGAGCCTCACTGACGTTAACGCCGTCACCTGAAACATGAGCAATAGCAGCATCTGGATCAGCATTTCCTGCGGATCGTGCATTTTGGACCTCTCTCTGTATCCATTCACCCAGGCGGCGCATGACCGGTACCGCGATTGAGTTACCGACAGCTTTGTAGCGCTGGGCATCTTCACACTGCTCAGAAGATTTGCCGTTGTAAGGTATGCGCGTCCAGTCCTCAGGAAACCCCTGCAATCGCTCATATTCTACCGGCATCAGTCGGCGTAGACCGGAAAACGGCTCGCCTTCATCCGCCTGCAGCTGGTGGACGACGAACGTCTCTACGTCGTAATCGAGGCGGTAACCGTGCGCAGTGAGCGTGGCGGCCACCTTCAGGGCGCCGGAGCAGTTACCGCCGCCAAAGCAGTGGAGTTCTCCCCCGTGACTGTCATATCCAGCGCCCGGCGCATGATTGGAGGAAAGTTTCTCTTCCGGCCCGCGCCCCGCCGAAGAATCCCGCTCGCTGCGCGCGAACTCAAAAAGTATTTCGCTGGGATCGATGTCCTCACGAGCGCTTGCGACAACGAAGACTCGACGACGTCGCTGGGCGACTCCGAAGTGTTCGGCGTTAATGGTGCGCCAGGCAACACGTCTTTGTGGTCCATAAACACAACCAGACTGCGGCCAGCACGCAATATGCTGACCGGTTTTCTTTTTCCATGCCCAGCGCTCGTTGCTTTTTCCATGTTCAGGTCGCGAACCTGGTTCAAGAGCGTCAGTTTCTCCAACCAGGGAGGATAAAAAACACCCGAAGGCGTTGTCTGCTTTACGCAATACACCTGGCACGTTTTCCCAGATGATGATTGAAGGGTCGGATCCCCTTCGTTTTGTGTCGATTGCATTCGCCAGCTCCACGAAAGTAAGCGTTAATTGGCCGCGAGGATCGTTCAGGCTGCCCTCATTACCGGCAAGTGAAAAAGACTGGCAGGGCGTTCCTCCCACCAGCACGTCTGGGGCTGCGATCTCTCCGGCGAGCACTTGGGATGAAATCTTGCTCATATCACCCAGGTTTTTTACGCCCGGGTAACGGTGCGCCAGCACGGCGGAGGGGAAGGGGGCAATCTCTGATAACCATTCTGCGCGCCAGCCCAGCGGTTCCCAGGCCAGACTAGCCGACTCGATGCCACTGCACACCGATCCGAAGGTTAGTTGCTGGTGCATTCGGCCTCCTGCAGCGCATAGCCGATTCGAGCGCGGGTTATGTCCATGTAATGTGCCTCTCGCTCGATGCCGGTAAAGGCGAAGCCAGCTTCCACTGCACCCACTCCGGTTGAACCGCTTCCGGTGAACGGATCCAGAACTCGGCCACAAGCCGGGGTTATAAGAGTGATAAGGTGAACCATGAGTTTTACTGGCTTAACGGTTGGATGGTTGTTGCCGCTGGTGGCCGCATTTTCCACCTGGCGCAGTGTGACGCCATGAGTGAATTGTGGACCGGGATTTACGCAGCCGCGATGGCGTTCAGCTGGTGATGGTTTGGCGCAATAGAAGAACCGCGCGGCACTGCCAGCATCGGTGTATTCCGGCGCGTTTTTCCCGTGTTTGAATGGAGTGGCCCCGGATTCTTCCTGTACGCGCTCGGATGCCTTACGCTTTCCCGTAGTGCTGCTGGAGGGGAACTGGCCGGTAACGCACTCGCTGCCGTCGTGCATCACATTGGCGGGCCAACGGCCCGGCGCATCGTAGTCCTTTTGAAGCCGATCATAATGGCCATAGGAGTTCTTCGTGACAGGGCTGTCTGTCTCAAATTTCGCGAGACTGTTCTTGCCCTTGGTTTCCTGCTCATCGGCGGTACCGGCGAACGGTACACGGCAGGCGTCGATATTCAGCGCCCCTGTGCCATGTGCCAGCACGTTTTTAGCCAGCGTGCCTTTGAACGGTTTGCGGGCCATTACAATCGGCTCGTGGGCAGGTTTGAGGGCGGTTCCCATCCCATCCCATTCTTCTTCTTTACCGGTTGGCTCTGGATAGGCATCGGTCCCCCTGAGACTTACCATTGCTTTGCCAACGTTTTGCGATTTTGGGAAACCGGAACCATAAAGCCACATCATTTGGTCGCGGATCTCAAAACCTGCATCTTCAATGCGTACTACCATGCGGTGATACGTGCGCGAACCCGCGAAAGAAAGCAGATGCCCGCCCGGTTTCAGGACGCGTAAGCACTCTTCCCATATCGCCTGGCTTGGCACGTCGTAATCCCACTTTTTTCCCATGAAAGACAAGCCGTAAGGCGGGTCGGTCACAATGGAGTCAAAGGAGTTATCCGGCAGGGTTTTGAGTACGTCCAGGCAATCGCCGGTAAACAGCTGTACCTTATCGTTCACTTTCGCCTCCCAGCGCGGTGATGAGGTCCTTCACCAGCGCGGACAGTTCGCCCGTAAAGAGGAGAAAATCGGCATTCAGGCGGTGCACGGCGTCTTCGCGATCGATATCGTCGTTCTGGTCGCGCAGCTCATCGGCAAACTTCAGGCGGGACAGATAGCAGGCATCGTTTACGGTTAAATTAATCCGGCCCTGCCAGTCCAGCTCCAGGCTGGTGACGAGCTTGCCGGCTTCGATATGCACTGCGATTTCGTCGCTCACCAGCTCCTGCTTCTTGGCGCGAATCACGCCGCCGTCTTCGAGGATCGCTTTCAGCTCCGCATTGTTGAGCAGCGTGAATCCGGCAGGAGCGCCACCCTTGCGCACCCACTCAGTCAGGGTTAGTTCAATCGGGTTTTTGATGGTCAGCGGCACCACAGGAAGGGATCCCAGCGCCTTACGCAATAAGGCCAGAGTGTTCTCAGCACCATTACCGCTGCAGCTGGTGAAAATGCGCTTATTATGGGTGTCGATCAGCAGATGGCTCACGGAGAATTTCGAGAATGCGCGCGGCAGTAACGAGTGCAGGACTTCATCCTTGAGGCTGTCTTTTTCTGTTTTCTTGAGTTTGCGGCCTTGCTCGGTTTGCAGCTTTTCGATCTTCCCGCTCAGTGCGTTTTTAATGACGTGAGAAGGGAGGATTTTCTTCTCGCTTTTTATGGCCAACAGTATGAAATGCCCGCTGGTCATCACCAGGCTGTCCGAAAGCGTGCCCCATGGCGAGGTAAAGCCGGTTTTGCCCATATCCTGGCTGCCGCAGGGCGTGAACGCAAAAGCGGCTAATTGTTTCTCTAATTCCTCTGCGCGCAATGTGACATCGCGACTAAGGGTATAAATCGCGCACTTACGGAAGTGATCGAAAATCATGAGGGTTACTCCGGGTTATTCAGCATCTGGAAGGGAGGTTGCTGGCTGCAGGTGGGTGCCATTAAGTTCTATAAACTGCAGCTGTTCGCGTTTCAGTTCGATAACGATGCGGCTGGCGCCCATGCCGACAAGCAGCTTCATAGGGCTTTCGATACACACCCATGTGCGGGGGCCACCGTAGGTGCGCCGAAGCGCGACAATACTGCCGTTGAGCTTTTTGCCGAGGATCCAGACCTGGTCCCCGCTGCGCACCATGCTTTCAACGATTTCGCCGCGGCTGATCATGGCGCGGAAGGCTTTGAACGGTATAAGGCGTACGGGAACCGGGTCGTTGAGGTCATTATTTTTCATGGATGTCGTATCTCATCTGTTTGATGAGCAAACGGTACCATAGAGGACAATAAAAGTTTAGTGTCATTTGCGTGTGAGGCGATAACCTCACCTGGTAAAAAGGAACTGGCTGGTTCCTTTTGTTTTGTAATGCTGCTGGTGCCGGGTCAACCCTGTTTAATAGCGACCGCTCCCGCGGTTATCTCCACCTCACCAGCGGTAAGTTTGTACTTGCCAGTGACTTCCAGCTCGTAATCTCCATCGATGGTCTGCTTCACACCTCCCGCGGTAAACAGGAACATGTCGCCCTGTATCATTGCATAATACTGCCCGCTGTCATTCAGGCCGAGCGTACTTCCGCTACCCAGGTGCGTCATTGCCCAGCCACCGCCGGAGCTGCGCACCTCCATCAGCCCGTTGCGCTTGTATACATAGTCTTTGGTTGCTGACAGTTTGGGTCCGTCCGGGGCACCCTCTACAGCTGGTGGCTGATAAGGATCCCCTTTACCGGACGCCTCAGGTGCAACGTTCGCTATGCCGCCACTCGCATCCTGCGCGAAGCCCACAATGACCGGTCGGCGCGAGTCACCAGAATAAGGGTATTCAACCCACACACGATCGCCCACCAGTAGTGGACTGAACGCGCCACCGTCCGGCAGCCTGCGCTCTGCCCACGGCAGATCATTTTCTGAAACGGTGTCGTGTAACCCGTCAATGCGCACCCGGGCCATCATCAGGCTTTTCGGGTGCACAGTGGTGACGACCGTTCCCCTTTGCGGGTACTTAAAATTGTCCATATTTACTCCTGCGCCTTGTCGCCGCTATACACGATGGCCAGCTCCGCTTTTGAGGTATACGAGTAGCGGTCCTCAAAGTGTGCCACCTTGCTGATGATCATCTTTGCCGGTACCGACTCATCCAGTCCGTTATCGTTGCTGTATGAGTTCACTAAGCATTTCACCACCAGCCCGGGCGTCAGTCTGCCGTTACCCTCGCACTCCATTTCGAACTTTGGCAGCAGGGTTTTCAGCATATTCGACAGGATAGATTTCTCCTGCGCCGCCACCATCTTGACCGGATGATTGGGCGAGCCTGCACTGATTAGGCCGCCCTCCATGTCGTATCCCATAAACCGGTATTGGTAGTCTTTCAGATAGGCCTGATCGTTGTTGAGCACGCGCCAGCGGGTGATGGTAAAACCGTCAGTCGTCGGGTTATTTGCGCTGTAGGTCAGGGCGGGATTGCTGGCGGCAAGACGTGTCATGCTTTTAAAAAAAATAGTGCCGCGCGCAATCCATGCGATCGCTCCGTCATCCCGGGCGATCTCCTGAATAACGGCTGAGGGTTTTTGACCAACATTGAGGTGATACGTGCCCTGTTTGGTAAACGTGTCCGCCTCTACCTTCAGCCCTTTAACCAGGGCTGCGACGATATTTTTTGGCTGCTTTTCAACAAAGAACTGCGCTTTAGCTGCTGGCTCCTTTATCAACCGAACCGAATCACTGAACGCGTATATCGTGACAACGTCACCCTTTGACGGGCATTTCAGCACATAGAAGGTGTCATTCCACTGAGTCTGGCCGTTGCCATGCGGATCGCCCAGCGTAACCGACAGCAGGGAGCCCGTTTTGACGCCCAGCTGGTTTATGATCCAGTTGGTCGAATCTTTATACTCAATCACCAGCTGCGGGGCGGAAAGTCCGGCGTGCTCGATGTAGAGACATGTCAGCATCATCGATCGGGGGATCTCCTGGTCGCCCAGCTTCGCGGACTGGAGGAAAAGCTGTGTTTTGGTGTCAGACTGCTTGTTACCGGCCATGATCCCCCCTTAGAACGGTTTCATGACGGATGACGCGGCTATCGACCATATAGGCCACCAGCTGCTGAGTGATCACTGAAATCTGGCATTCAGCGGCGTAAACGCGTTCCTCCTGGGGAGTAAATGAAATATCAGACCAGTCAATGGCTTTTGGCGAATCCAGCCACCCATCAACATCTACAGCTATGCCGCAAAGGCTGCTGGTGCAACTGAATGCTGTTTGCCCCTGGGTATGCCACGGTCGCATCCATGAACCGATCGCTGAAGTCATATAGCTCAGCGTCTCTCTGTCGGCAGCCAGCGCCCACACTTTGAAATCCAACTGAACGGGCAGCATGCTGATAACCGCGATGATTTGCTCTTTATCATCCATCAGCTCACCGAAGTCATATTCATCACGCTGGTGGTCACCAACATAGTACGAATACCCGATATTACGGCTGACATTAATTAGCGGCAGCGCCAGGCGATTTACAGGTTTCTGCTGCGTACTTTGCTTCTGACCACTACCGGAAGAACGCCACGCCGAGAGACAGGCTCCCGGGTCCGGGTAATTACCAAAGCTTATCTGATCGCTCTTTGCGCGCTGGAGAAATTCGGTCATCGCCTTCGCTTCGCGCGTGGGAGCTGAGAACGTCAACCCATCAAATGCATCCAGGATTTTGGCGGTGAATCCGTTATCCACATCAGATAACGATGAGATCTCACGCTTGCCGTTCGGTGTCAGCTCCAGCGTTTTGAAGCGACTCAGCACGATTTCGTTCATCAATCAAAGCTCCTGGCTACGGAAAGGGATGCAATAAAACAGGCTACCGACGTTTGCCGTCCCGTAATTGAATATGCGGTGTACATACCACCAGACGCGGCGGTAGCGGTCGCCGGTCAGCTGCTCCTGCCACTCAAATACACTGCCCACTGGCACATTCAAACCGCTGGTGCGCAGGATCAGTGCATCCACTCCGGCGCCGGTGTTATCGCTGCCGTCGTACATCCCCATAAACGACTCCATTTCATCCGGGCAGTCGAGTACAGCCACTTTTTCCGGGTGCTGGTAGTCCAGCAATGCCTGGTTAGGGTCAAATACTTCCGCTACCTGCGGAGTGGATGGCTGATCGTTGGCGTCGGGCTGGTGGCGGGTTGCGCGATACAGCAGTGCGTCGAACGCATCAGGGTCCAGTTCAATGGCCGCAATCCAGTCTGCGCGCAGCAGGTCATTAAATTCACCGTGTCCGTGATAGCGTGTGCGCATAGAGGAATCGATAGGGCGATCGGCGCTATCCGCAGGCTCGAAGTGATCGGGCAGCACCACGTTGCCCAGCTGCTCTCCGTCTTCTTCATCGGGTGCCGGAGACTCAGCCTCACCGCTGCTATCCAGCTGCTGCTCTTCGTCGTCCACCAGCTCTACCGCACCGGCAGGTTCAGGGGCTGGCGCTGGTGCGGGTGCCTCTACGCGCTGGCCAGCTACCGGCTCATCCCAGCCGCCTAAAAAGTCCTCGTCATACTTCATTTCTTCGCCGCCTTTTTAAGTTCGTTATCCAGCCATATCTTGAATTTCGCTTCTGCGTCTTTCTCGCTCATACCGGCCATCAGCAGGGCATCAATAAACGCCTGTTTCCTGAGGGCTATCTGATCCTTGAGTAACCGATCCTCCAGTGCCCTGCGGGCGGCGCGCTCTTTCTCCAGTTCAGCGCGAGTAGCCTCACCAGACTTACGCATTTTGCTTAATTTCTTGCGCAGGGCATCGAGCGATGATCCCGACCTGGTGATGGTCTTCTGCAGTGACTTCTGTGCCGCCTGGTATTTAGTGAATGCACTCCGCTGCTTTGCCTGGTCTGTCGTAGACGAGCGGTTGCGGGATAGCTTCTTGAGCTCATCCTCAGTGAAAAATCGTGTGGTTTTTTTCTTGTCATCTCCAAAAGCGACCTGTTTAGCGTTTTGCTCCAGCTGCTTGCGGATCTGTGCCTGCCAGGTGGCCGATTGAAAGCGCGTCATACTGTGGATCACATGCTTGCAGGCAACGCCGGTCAGGTCTGGGTTTCGTACTTTTGGAAAGGCATATTCTTTGGGTGGGGCCAGCGCATAATTACCGGCAGTCGCGATGTAGCGGTACCAGTATTGATGGCGGCCACAATCGCAATCAAAGGAGACGCGCCCGGCGCACAGCTGCCGCACAATAACCGCGGCGGAGGTTTTCTCATCCCCCAGCTCTTCCACCGCCTGATCCCATCCTTCAAACCGGATTTTTACGCGGTGATGCGCATGCACTGACTCATCTGAGGCTTTAACGCTGATTATCGCGACGTCTTGCTTAAGGCCCAGGAAGGTGGCTGCCTTGATGCCGGTACCATCGTCCACTCTGTTATTGGCGCGCTTAATATCAATACTGGTGGACTGAGCCACCAGCTGTGCGTAGGTGATCCCCGCCGTTGAGCTGTCGAATTTGCCGCGGATGCTGGTGCGGCTTTCGATAAACCGCTTCATGTCCTCTGGCGTAAAGATCGTGCCATCCGATTTCTTGCCGAGCTTCAGAAACTCCTCAAGATCCTTGTTACGCATCCGCGCCGGTGTCAGGGTGCGCTTTGCCTTTCGACGGGCTTTCCGCTGGTGCTTCGAGATCAGGTTAAATACTCGCTCGAAATCACGCGCTGAAAGGCCGTCGGTGACGTACCGGCCATCCTGCTGGCGCTCAAAATCAGCTGCTGGCATTGCCTGCCTCCTCATCCAGCATAAACACTGGAGTGCCGCGGGATGTTGGCAGGACAGGATCTTCCAGCCCGGCCTTCAGCAGCGTACGTCGCATCCGGGCTATTGTCTGCCGGTCGGCGCGGGCTGCCTTCTCAAGAGCTATGATTTGGCTGGTTTGCTGCGCGTTCAGTCGAAGATATCCGCGCTGCTCCTGCAGCAGTGCGTCAGGATCGCCCACGCGCGCCAGCATGTAGGCCATCAGCCCGCGTTCGGCGTCCTGATCGGACTCATGGCGCCAGAATGGGGCGTAATCGCGCAGGCTGTGTCGCTCAACGATTTCCCCGTTCCAGAGTGTCGGCACCGCAAACGAGCTGGTAACGTGGCCCGCCAGCACCTTCACATGCCCCCGCTTATTCACCCATAGCAACCCCCAGCGGTCCGGGAGGTCGCTGATATTAATCAACCCCTCCGGGCAGATGTAATAACGGTAATCACCGAGGCCTACACCGTGCATCGGCTGCCGGTGGGGCTTATGGCGATCGCGCAGGAAATCGCTGCGGCTGACTTTGGACTCCACCAGCACGCTACCGCCTTCCGAGCCCCAGCGATAACCCCATGCGTCTGCACGTTCGCCGTCGCCCACGGCGCCCACTTCGGTAAACGCAACCTTACAGCCCGGGCCGCGCCCTGATTCTGGCCGTAGGAGCCAGCGACGGGCGATATCGTTTAACTCCGCGTGGGTGTGCGTTGTATTTGGCTTTGAATCCACCGTTATTCCTCTATCAGAGTTCCGGCCACTTCGCCGCCGTTGGCATAATGCCGGATTTGTTCGCGCACCCAGGCCAGGGGCGGCAGGCGCAGCTCCGTTCCCGCCTTCATGGCCGCCGCCGGATCTTCATTGCCGTAAATGAGCGTTACCATCCACTGAAGCTCGGGCGTTTTGTAAACCCGGTAACTCACCAGGTCTGGCCGGTACTGCTCATCCAGCGCGATAAAGTGCGTAATGAGATCAAGATCGAAGGTGAGGGACTTGTCGCGCACCACGCGGTGCAGGTACGACCGCTGGATCGGGTCGGCTATCTGCTGGTTATCCAGACGTGAGAGCGTCACAGGTAATTCCCCTGGCCGGTGAGTGGGCTGACAGACATTTCCGTTTCATCCGTTAACGCGTGCTGAATGATGGATTTCAACGGTGCGTAGCGGTCACTGGGCGCGGCATCCTCGATGTCGCTGAACATCCGGGAGAGGAAGTATGAGCTGTCCGGGTTATGAAACTGCGTGGCATAGCAGCACAGCATGGTCAGCACATGCGTAGGGCGCAGGTTCGCCCAATCGACGTGATAAATATTGTTCCCGCGGGCGTCTTTATCGGCGTCAAAGATGCTGTCCGGGAGCTCATAGCCGGGCTGGCCTTTCGGTAGGTTTATCGCTGACTGCATTTTCAGTTCACGATAAATATTGAGTGCGGTTAGCAGCAACGGTTTCCCTGTTTCGTCGTTCGTGCCCAGCCGGATCCGCCGGGCACCGCGAGCGCTGGCAAAAATCGTCGCTTCTTCCACCAGCACTTCAAACCCTCTTTCCTCGTACTCCTGCAACATTTTGGTCACCGACGCTTCCAGTGCCGTGCGGTTAGGCTGCAGCGGTATGGGTGTGTTCATGGTGAGCTTGTTTTTGAACCAAATCGCCTCGATCGCTACAGGTGGGGATACTGACAGGCAGATGGCCAGAATTTTTTTATCAGACACGTAAACCTCCGGGCTGGCGCGCCGCTGGCGCATCAATTGAGCAATACTAATTGAACTCACACAGCATTTAAAAGTTTAGTGTTATGTTGCGGTGAAAATAAAAAACCGCCACAGAGCGGCGGTTTATAAGTGACATGCATTACAGCTAATAATTCCAAATCAATTACATATTAATTAGTGTTTTTCAGGTGGTCAATACCAGCCATCTCATAAGCGAGTTGCAGTAATGAATCCTGACTCCCGTTGTGCCGCTCAAACTCTGCCTTGCCGCCGACGGAACCATCAGCATGCACCGGCACCAGCCAGGGGAATTCCAGACGAACCTCTTTGGGTGCCGCGTGCTGGTGGTGGTGATCGCAAATCGGCAGACACCGTTTATGAGCGTCTGGCGCCACGCGACCATCCGTATGGTGCAGGCTCACAGGAAACGTTGTTTTCCCGTGAACGTGGCAGGGGATGCAGGGAAGGGCACCGAGAAGGGACATGTACCGGCGTTCTTCAGCCGTCGGCGTGCGCCCTTTGCTGCCATAGGACTTTTTACGGGATGCCTTCGCCTTTTTGGCTGCCTGCGACTGCGTGCGTGTAACCGGGTTTTTGGCTTTCTCCCTCTGCCGTTCAATGCTGGCCTGGTGCTGGGCGAGCTGCTTTGCAAACTGCTGCTGCCGCCACTCAGGATCGGCTAATTTCTTCTGCGCCTTCTCCCTGGCGCGTTCCTGCGACCTCTTCCGGGAGGCCAGCATGTTTTGCAATTTTTCTTCGCTCGTTTTCGCCATTTTGTTCACTCTTTACGGCTTTTTAGCCTGTCGGTTAGACACAAAGATCCTTATTCGGTATGCTTTGTGTTGAGAGTCGATTGCCACTTCTCAGTGGTGTTGCTCTTAGATTGATAGTTCCCATAAGGCCGCCTTTCATGGTGGCCTTTCCTTTTTGCGCAAAGTAAAAGTTTAGTGTTTTAGCTGCGTGTTTTTGGGGTGCCCCGGGCAGCAGCTGCGCCCCGACGTTTCGATCGGCGCACCCTGAAAATCTTCATCAGTACGTGAAGGCAGTCATCTGCCAGAATCAGCACAACAGAGATGGCCTTATGGCCGACCACCAGCGCCAGATACGCACCAAAGGCGAGCAGGGCAAAGCCTATTACCTTATCCATAGCAGGCCTGATCCCATTCTTCGCCGGTATCTACACACGTAAAACCATGGCAGGCACGGTGATATTCCGCCTTGTACGGTATCCGGCCCGGGCGGGCATGCTCATGCCAGTGCTGGTGGCCAGCGACAAATGCCATGCCGTTGGCGTTATAAGCACTGTATTCAATGCCTTCTCCGCGTTCTGCCGCGCGGGCTCCAGCGCGCCACGCACTGAGGAAGTCGCCGCGATCGGCAAACTCGACGCAGAAATCATCTTCGTCGCCCACGCAGCGGATCATGCCCATGCCGGCAAGTTGCTTGAGCACCTTACTGTCGGAGCAAATATCTTCGCCCGAGTAGTGGCCGGCAGCGTCAACGGAAGAAAAGTGCGTGTACGGCGAATTGAGTTCGACGGGAACCGCGCACGCTGCCGCCAGAAAAAAACGCATCTGCCTGCGGGAGATCTTCATGCTTTTTTTCCTTCAGCCAGCGCCATGTTTTCTACAAGGCAATGCGCAAACAGACCTGCAAGACGCTTATCCTCCAGCATGTCGCCATGGATAACGCCCCGGGCGATCGCCTCTTTTAAAACCCGGCGTTCACGAGCGGCATTGACGGCGTCAATATGGCGTTGCAGCGCCACGCGATCACTGTTAAAGCGATGGAGGCTGGTGCAGTAAACCGAGGTCCAGGCGAGTACGGAAAACATCTGCGCCCAGATCTCCCCGCCGGGTGAGGGGAGCTGCGTATAGCAGAACCCGTAGCAGGCAATCAGCGCGAGCGTGAACTTAGAGTTCCTGAAGGCGGTCACAATTGTCGTTTTCATAAGGATCCTTCTGGTTAATTTTTCCCGAGACGCTTCCAGTCCGGGAGGTGAGAGGAAAAGCACTTATTGACCAGCTCCAGCACGGCGCCATGCTCCTCCATAACTTTTTTGTACCCGCGCTCCGCCGTTTCAGCCGTTGCCGTTGAAACAAAGCGCTGGGCAGCCGTAATGCTGCCCATTGGGTAATAAACGGTGAGAGACTGGAGCTCAGACAGTTCCAGCTCAACAACGCAAGCAACCGCGGCGCCGCCCGCCTTATGTCCGGCGATAAGGTGGACGGTTGTGGAACCAATGATAAACGTTGCTTTATTGCTCATAATATAAATTTAGTGTTTATTTTTTCGGTTTTATCGGCACAAAAAAAATAGGGTCGGGGTCTGTCTTCTTTTGTGCCTGGTCCAGCATGTCGTGGCCCAGCTCCGTGAGCTTTAGGATGTCCTTTTCCTCCACCAGCGCACCGCCGCTAATGAGGTCACGCACGCAGCGATAGACCGCATGCATGTACGTGATTTTGTCGTTTGGCCTTTGGATCAACGGCACCAGTTCCGCCGCCGTTTTGCTCTCTTTATGGACCTCGATTGCCCTTAACGTGCTGAGGCGTAGCTCAGTGATTTTCATGGTTGCTCCTTAGATTGATAGTATGGTGCGGGCTACCTGTCGCCCTCTAACATCCTGTTGAGATCATTGTCTGCATCTTCCAGGTTGCGGATGTAGCGCATCACCATATCGACGCGTTTCCAGCCGCCTTGCTTCATGACGTTCGCCAGGGAACTCCCCGACGCCGTCATATCCTGTGCTGCGCCTACCCGGGCACTATGGCCCGTCCAGACCGCATACCGGCCCTTATCATCAGGCTCGCCCGGCAGGCCGCGGATCATCCGCCAGGCGCGTGAGAAAATCTTCTCCATCGCAGCATTCGTTAAGGGGGATTTGGCTTTAAGACGTGGCTTACCCCAGCGGTCTACCGGACAGAAAATGTATTGATCCTGGTCGGTGATGCCGGAAGCATCGATCCAGTTTTTCAGCCTCCTTGAAACGTCTTTACTCAGCGTACGCACCACGCCGTCAGGGGTGAGCGTCGTTTTAGTGTAACCAATACGCAGCACATAGCGTCCGTCTGGCCCGTTTTCGACGTCCCGCAGCGTCACGCGGCTTAACTCCGAAATACGCAACAGCGTGTTATAGGCCACGGAAAGAAACGCCAGGTCTCGCTTATCCGCCAGGTCCTTAGACATGCCGTATGCCTGCGCCAGCTGGTGGAGGTCGCGCAAACGGAAAGGGATCGCCTGCCCGGTCCGTTCGCCACCCTGAACGGCGGTGCGGGTGATATTCTTCATGGCCAGATTGACGGCGGGATTATCAACGAGGGAAGGGAGCCCGGCATGCCTGTGCAGTTTGCACATCATGGAGTAGTGCTGGCGAACGGTGGCGACAGACAGCCCGTTTGTGTGCATCTCCATCAGATACTCGCGCATGCATTCAGCTTCGATCGGGAGCCACTGGAGTTTCTTATCGGCACACCAGCGCGCCCACAAGCTTATGACAGACTCAAAGCTTGACCATGTGTTATCCGCAAAGGCGTTTTTATCGCGCACCAGCGCCGCCAGGTTGCGTTTAACATCTGCATCGATCCTTTCATCGTCCGGCAGCACCAAAACGCTGCTGGTGGGGGTAGGGGAGGCGGGCAAAGCCTTGTTCATGTCTCATATCCTTGCGATGTGCTGTAATCAATTGCGCCGGTGTTCCGTCATCATAGCGGAGCTGGCGCGCTAATTATTATGTTTGTTTTCGGTGCCCGCCTCCTGGTCTGGCTCATCGTGAATGGCGTTGCCATTGGCATCCACCAGCTGACGGTAGGGGCGCATAATCATTCCGTTGCTGATCACCCAACCTTTCTTTTTCCATCGGCTCAGCAGCTGGCGCGTAACGCCGTTTGCCTTGGCCATGTCGGACAGTACGCCGCCAAAATGCTCTTTGGCTACCTGATCAATCGTTTTGCTCATTCAGCTCTCCTTGCGGGGTTATCTATTTTGGATAACACCCGGCAAATAATAAGTAAATATTTAGTGTTTGTCATTATCTATTTGAGATAACAAAAAGGCCACCGGCGAAGGTGGCCTTAAATATAGGCGTTGAAAACATACGTGAAATGGTGGCCCCTGCCGGATTCGAACCGGCGACTCGGCCCTTATGAGGGGCTTACTCTCACCGCTGAGTTAAGGGGCCTGATTGCTGACTTGTGCCCGCCTACCGATCAGGCTGGTTCGTTTTTCAGCGCAAATAAACGCTCATCCAGTTCCTGCCGATAATGTGCCATAACATTTAGTTGCGACTGCAAGCGGGATTGATCTAACGGTTCGAGATCCAGAAACTGACGCGTACCAATGAAGCCGTTTAGCTTGGTAATGCGATCGCATAACTGCGCACGTTCGGCCAGCATACGCTGGTGGTGCGGAGCAAGACCTTCAATATTGCCGAGCGGGAGAGAGGCACGCTCAAAAACGTCTTTTGGACTCCAGCTGATATAGCCTTTGTGGCTGTCGGTATTAGGCTGGCCACCATCGTGATACTCGACGAGATAGCCCTCATCTGCGCCATTCTCGTTTTCTGGCAGCGTCCAACCGCGTAAATTGATGTACTCCTGACGCGTCATAGGCGTGCCATTGACGATCTTAGTGCTCACATATTGCTGCATTTTAGTGCCCCTGGTAGTTGGAAAACGCGTGGTGCCGGGTGCTTACCGGCTAACAATCAGCGTCAGGCCGCGCAATAGCACGACAGCCCCACATACAGGCTTCCTGCATTTTTGTGCGTGCGACCGACAGGCAGCGCAGGGCGTCATCAATCTCGCGCGCCTGCTCTGTGCTTAACAGTGCTGGGCCATTGCGTGCAGCCATCAGCTCCTCGCGCTCGGTATCGAGAAGACTGCAAAAGTGACGACTAACGTCCTTCAGGCGGTTCATGCGCTCAATGTCGCCTGGTGTTAACGTGCGGTAGCCTTTGACGGTGCTGCCATCTTGGGGAATTGCTTCACTCATAGTTATGACCCTTAATCGAGATAGTAATCATCATTCAGACGACGACGGTTCCCGCTGCTTGCATTAGACGGGCAGGCATTAGAATTGTGGCCAGACTTGCCGCAGTAACCGCAGCGCAGGTTCGCACGGCGGGCTGAACCTCCCCATGTTTTTGGGCAATTCGCTACGGTGTGCAGCGTTGAGCCGCAGTAGGTACAACGTGAATAACTCATTGGCTCACCTTCTGGCAGTTCGTCTGCCTTTGCGTGAATTGGCATTAAACGCCAGGACACCGTTTATCGATCGTGCCTGTGGTTATGTTGTGGCGGTGGTGCCTCCACCTGGGGCAAGCCCCGACGTCTGTCCACTCTTTCAATACATCATCAAACGTCACATCCGCTAGGTGCATTACCACAACCGAAAACCTTGTCGCGACCGGGCTTTCGGTTGTGCGCTCCGTTGTCAGGGAGCTACTGCTCAGAGCTCAAAATATTCAGAAAAAAAGCCCATCACGGGATGGGCAACGTCTACACACAGCAATTCATGGAAGTTTTGGTGATAATAGCAATGGGCTTTGCCGGTTACTTTCGTCCGGCGACACCCAGTGAAGTGGGTGACAGGTGGTTATGGGCCAGATGCTGATCTTCTGGTTGTCTTTTCAACTGCAATTCTCCACAACGGGGTGAATCATCCCCCCAGGGTTTCACTTCCCCGATAAGGTTCCCCGCGCTTAACTCCACTCGGGCCGCTTCGCGCTGCGGCTTGTGTGGCTACCCGCCCCCACCAGTCGCGAAACCGGACCAGAGGCAAGAATGATTCACTCCGTTGTGTGCTGGGTTTCCACCAGCTCCCATCTGTTTTTTAAGCCACTCAGATATCGTCTGGGCTTTACTGCTTGTGGTGGCCGGTGCCGATCTCCGGCTTTCGGACTGGTTGTGCCAGTACCCGCACGGATTAAAAGTCCGCTGCACATCAGCCTGTGCATTCACCACAATCAAAAAGAGCGATCCCCTCAGCTATGCGGCTTGGCCGGGAACCGTAATTCCGCCGCCTGTAGGTACAGTTTTTCACGCCCGCGCTCTTTGGTTGTGGTGCTGTCTCTCCAGCTGTCACCTCAGTTTTTATTTCAGCCGGTTACGCGTCCGGCGCTTCTCAAAGAAGCCGCAATGTCCTGCAGTTGCCGGTGCTTACCCGGCGCGGCCACTCAGGCGACTGGTCAACCTGGCCGCTGGCGTCCTCAGAGGAAAAAGCAATCTCGCCAGTCTTGCGTCACGTTTGCACCGTGAACTTTTACTCACACCCGAAAGGCCACTGGCGCATGCATGCCCAACACGCTGTCGTTCGGCGCTGGCGGTGAAAATGCCTTTACCGAAAATCCAATGGCCTTACGGGTGCGCCCACACTATTGCAGTGGACGCAGACGGCTATCGGGAAACGTCACCCGGCTGAAGCGTAGGAGCCACCGCGCTACAACGAAAAGGGCGCTTAACTTTTCAGACCAAACGCGCTTTTCTGTTGCACCCTCGGAAGGGTTGTGGCTGTAACTAAATGTTTAGTGTTTATTGAATCTACACCGTTGACGATCTGTGAGTCAACAACTCGTTTTGCGGTTTTTACCCAACAGCGGGCCACCAGCCTGAAAACATCATGATGCCGAAAGCGCCAGGGCCAGTTGAGCCGGGACTTCAGCGGTTTTTTGTATGCGGTCGCGCGGCGGTAATAAATTTTTCCCGTATTACGCTCGTGTTTTTTGGTGCGCTACGTGAATTCTGGCGTAGAAGAGCCCCCGAAAAATTCTAATTTTCACGTACGCGCATCTGGGGTAATGTGTCGTTAATCATTGCGGCAATTATTAAGGATATAAAATGGCAACCAAACCCGCCCAGCGTTTCTCTGAAATTCAAAAAAATACGCTTTTCCTTTTGTACGCCCTGGAATTGAAAGGCATGACCGGGCCAGTTCCTGGTGCCCGGCTGCTGAAGATGATCAATGACAACACCCAGGGTTTTACCACGCACCGGAACAACTACAATTTGTCCTGCCGAAAACTGGTGATGTCCGGTCACCTTAAAAAGTTCCGCAACCAGAGTCTGCAACTGGCATTCTCGCTCACCGATGCTGGCCGTGAGAAAGCGACAGAAATTTACCTTCACAAAACTGAACAGAGTACGTTCGCTAATAGTCACTGATGGTAATAGTAAATATCGGGTCTTAAATATCGACAACATGTAACAGTGATCACTCAAATATCAACTATACATAATGGGAATTATATAAAGTTGACTGTGGATAAGTGCTGTATCGGTTTGTAACGCGCCATAGCCACCGCGATTGCGATAATCCCTGTCTATGGACCGAATTCATGAAAATCGAAGGCATTATTGTTATCCCTTAAGGGCTAACCCGTTAGTGCCGAAGAGATTAATTTAAATAATTGGTATCTCGGCGCTATTTTCGGGTTGATTTTGCTACGAAGCTCACAATCTATGAGGACTTTGTTGCACTTATAAACTGACTGGTCAAATAGTCGCCTATTGTGTCAACTTTTACATTTATTCAGAGCAATCCTAATGATATAAATTGACGCAATACAGTTTTAATAAGCACTAAACATTTATCGGTGAGGTGGCAATTGGCCCGCGAAGTAACAATGAAGGATGTTGAGGACGCGTATAGACTCTGCGGAGAACCAGCATCAAGTCGTAAGTTTGTTTTAATCATTTCCTCTCACATCATGATCGTGAATGGATACCGCCGTGAATCGGCTGAGATGCAAAATAGTCTCCTGAAAACAATACGTTGCCTTATCTCTGCTTTTCTCGCCCGTTTAGAGCTTAACGCCAGTATCCTGGCCTGATCTCTCCCCCCAGTTAGGCGCGGCTTACTTTTCTGCGAGGTCGATCGCGCTTTTTTTACTCTTTCTCCCCTGAAAGGGCGTGCACTGCTTTAAAAAACACTATATTTTTTATACATTGTCATCGCTCACTTACATACCGTTCTTCATGCAGGGTAGAAAAAACATGACTGACTACAACCTCGCGGAACGCCTGTATCTGGAATTCATGACCTTTCGAAGGGAATTCCTTGATGAGGCACTTCATCGAGCTGAATATAAAATTACAAGCCGGTACGGCGAAGTTTTTCGCCCTGTTGTGCTGTTGCAGCCGGACGAGCATTCTACATACAGCGCCAAAATTCAAAAATGGGTTGATTACGCAGAGAAGCTGGAAGAGTTCCCCGATCTGCATATTCCACCTCAGGTATTTAAGCCCTATCCAAAAATGATCGCTGGTGCCACGCGAGTGCGTGTGTACGAGCTTGATGCGGTTACCGTTCGTAACTGGCCGGTATCGAAAGTGATTGAGGCCATGCAGGCGAAGATCCGCCGGTCGCGGGCAAAGCCTGAATGCGATGAGCTGTGTGCGCAGCTGCATAAGGAAATTGAGTTGCTATCAACTTTCCCGGGCGATGCGCGGATGTATATGCGCCGTGAGGGGTTCAAAGATACGATCGCCAATATCGCTTATGAGGGCAGCACCGAGCTGGAGCTGGAGCGCGTCTCTTCCCATGGGTTGTTTATCGTGAATAACGACCAGCTGAGACTTTCTACGAAACCCACGCGTGAGCGCGAATCCACCAGCCCTTATGACATGATTGAGGGCATACCAACGGCGATGTGGCCAGACACGAAGCTGTATCTGGTCGAAGAGGTGGAAAAGGTTCGCGATCGCCTGGCGGAATATCGTGAAAAAAATAAACGCCAGTTAAGAGCAGCATCAGAACGAAAGAGCCGACAGAAGCGCATGATGAAGGATGCCGTTGCAGGCACCGCATCATCAAAGCGAGAAGGGAGTTAACTCGCCAGCAGCGCCAGCGCTTCGTCCCTTTCATGCATGCCATCCTGACTAAGAACCTCATTCGCCGGAACGTAGTTTGCCAGCATGGCAAAGCAATATGTATCCCACCGGTCCGGCGACTTGATGTTTAGCTTCTGCCGCATCACTTCTTTCTTCATAACCAGCCATTGCCCGTGCTCATTCAGCAGGATTGGGATCTTCGATGCCTGCTCGACCGTTTTATCATCCCGGTCAAGGCGCATCCTTCCCTGGCGAATGGCGAACTGCGCCATGATGTTCGCGTAGGCACGCTGGTTCACAAAGCGCTTGCGGTCGCTTCTGCTGTGCATTGGGAAGCCCCAGCGAATGCGCTGCACGTCGATCCCGTAATTCTCATAGAGTTTGTCAGCTGTTGCAGAGCCGACGCCGTCACCATCGACTACTATCGTGATGTTCGGGAATACAGAAGGGTCACATTTAGCGTAAATGAAGTCAGCGAACTTCGTCGGCGTGATCGTGGTATCCATTTCGTATACCTTATAAGGCACAACTCGCCGCGTCAGGCCGCTGCCGCTCACCCGGAAAATACTTAATATGGACTTGTCTCGCCCGTTCCCCACGTCGCAGCAGGCCACCCAGCCCCAGCCTTTCGGGAGCAGTACCTTGCGCCTCTGGGCGCTCTCGCATTCATCTCGCCCCAGTAGATAATCGCTGGTGGTTTTGGGGAACCGCCCCAGCACCTTAATCTGATATTCCGGGTTATTACGCCCGCCGTATTTTGCCAGGAACTGCCGGATCGCCTTCAGGGTGACCAGTGGCGATTCCTCAGAATTCAGCATGATCGAGGTAAACAGCCCTTTCGGGTTGTGCGGGCCTTTCGCCAGGCTGTGATGCGAATCGTAAAAGCGCCCGCTCGGACGCGTCGGCTGGGAGATCAGCATCAGCCGGTTATCTTCCTGCGTCAGCGCCCCCTCAATGATACCAAATGCCTTATCGCTGACGCCGGAGGCCTCATCGACGATATACCACAGGTGCTCTGCGTGCTCACCGGCTAGTGCTTCTTCGTTGCCCAGGCGGAAACCCTTCGGCACCACTTCCCAGACACCTTTGTTGGTGATCTCGTAAAAGCAGGTATCTGTCAGTACAAAGTATTCAGCGAGCCATGGAAAGCGCTTGCAGGCTGTTGCCCAGTGCATTTTCATGTATTTGAAAACGCCGGTCATGACCTGTTTTATTTTGTTGGCCACGATGATGGTACGGGCGCCCGGGTAGAACATCTGGAAACAGAGGATCATGGCGCCGGTGACGTCAGATTTCCCGGTACCGTGCCCGGATGTAACCGATACCCAGTTACCCGTTTCCTGCGCCTCCTGGACCACCAGCATCTGCTGCCAGGTCAGCTCGCGACCGAAGAGCACTTCAATGGCCGTCACCCAGTCGTAACGGTACTTCACCACCATATCCAGCCAGCGCGGATCTGTTACTGCCGATTTGATTACCTTAGGCGCCATCGTAGTCATGACCTCGCGCGTCATCGAATTCGCCGTCGCCATACAGCGATTCGTTCAGCTCTTCGTCAGCCTCTTCACCCGGGCCGAACGGCGCGGCCAGCTCGATATCATTCAGGTTGCCCTCCTCATCGAGATCCCCTACTCCCAGCGTCTCCACTATGTCGGCCACAAGGTTACGTTTCTTCTCGATCATGTCCTGCAGGCTGGCTTTAGTGATGGCCTGCCGTTCACGGGACATACGTTCGAGCTCTTCCATGCTGACGTCTGCCGGTGTGTCATCTTTCGCTGGTGGGGCTTTCAGCTCGGCGCGAACCAGCTCCAGCAGGAATGGCGGCACTTTCGCCCCGTTCATTTCGATGTATTCCGCAGTTTCCTGCGCGCTCCAGCCCTCGCTTTTCTTCTTGTTGTAGGCGCGCTTGATGATCGCTGGCTCACCTATTTTCTGGTCATGCTTTTCCTGTTCGCGCTGTTCCTTATGGTAGGACTGGCGAAGCTGGGCCATTGTCCGGGACAGGTCCGCAATCGCACCTGAGGCTGAAAGAAACACGCCCATCAGCTTCATGATCGGCGGCGTGCCCTCATCATCCGCATTAGATTTCGTTTCCCCGTAGAGCTGAATGATTTGCTGCCGCCCGCGCTCAATCAGCAGCATGTGCGCCAGCGATTTTTCAATCATCAGCATTTCAACTTTGTCAGCACCGGCCTCCTCAAGCAGCTGCCGGGCGGCGGCCATATCTTCCGGGGTCGGTAAAAGGAATAAGTTGGGATCAACGTTCCGGGCGTCATCGAGCGCACTGGCAGGATTGTAATCAGGGACCTGATCACGAACCTCAGCGATCACTTTTCCCATCAATTCCATGGTCGGGGTGGCGACCGCCTTCTTGCCCCTTGCCTGAGAAGCCCCTGATTTACTGGGCTTCCCGGCGGTGCGGCTGGCGGTTCGTGCGGTTTTGGTTTGTGTTTTTGGCTGCTTTTTGGAGTGATCACCGGTTTGATCATTCGAATGATCACCACCCAGCTTGATCACCTTCTTTTGCCCTGCTGGTTGCCCCTCATTACTCCTCAGGTAACGCCGCGCTGTATTAGCGTTCAACCCATGCTGGGCGGCGTATTCGGCTATGGTCATACCCGGAGAGGCAGCGAGCAGTAACTTATAGTTTTCTTTATGTTCGTCCCAGGTCATGCAGGCCATCTTCAATGCAACAGACACTAAATTGATCATAACGAAAGTAAGGTGGCTTTGATCAGTGACTGATCATTAGGTGATCATGCTGGTGATCAGCTGAGGCGGGAGGCTAAAAATGTCGCGCTACGCTGCAATTTGAATGGTTTTTTGTTGCAAAATTAATGTGTTTCTGCAATATTTTCGCTGCTGTAAAACACCTTTTTATTCAATCTAAGGAGCAATTTATGAAGCAGAAGCCTGTGTTAGTGGCTATCGATGGCGGTTCTGGAAATATTGCTGTTCGTTATCTTAATGAAGACGGCAAAGCACATCAGTTCATCATGCGCTCGGTGATTCGCCGCGGCCATCTCCAGCAAGGCAGTAAAGAGTCCAATAGCACCTGGCACACTGCAGAGGGTGAACTCTATTCTGTCACCTCCACCGGCTCCCGCATGGACCTGGTTGACACCTGCGATCCCCAGTATCAAATTTCTGACGCTAACCGCGTGCTGGTTGTTGACGCCCTTGTGAAAGCCGGGCTGGAAGGCCGCGATATTATCCTTGCTGATACCCTGCCTGCAGATCAGTTCTACGGCGAAAACGGTATTAACCACGAGCGCATCGAGGCGAAGAAAAAGTCTCTGATGCTGCCGGTGAAAAACTACACCGGTAAAGTTACACCTCCGCGAATTCTGGAAGTAAAAATCTGGCCCGAAGCTGTGCCTGCCTTTGTTTCTGCATCTGTCGCAGATGATGGTTCAGAAAACCCGGCCATGGAAGGCGTGCGCCATTCCATCGTTGTAGACATCGGTCGCTTCACTTGCGATCTCGCCATGCTGGACGATAACGACGACGTGATTAGCCGCCTGACGACAGAGAACGGCATCCACATGCTGATTAAACGCTTCCATGCGCTGCTGATGGAGCACGAGCAGGAGCTGGGCATTGTTGAGGCGAAAGAAATCAACCCGGCAGCGCTCGATACGATTATTGAAAACGGCTACATCGGTTCCAGCGCACCCGCGATGGCATCAAAGCGCATCAATATTGAGAAGCTGGTGAAGATCGCCGCGCAGGAGCTGGCAAGCCTGATCCGCTCCGACATCCGGGCGCTGCATCGCAACCTTTCTGATATTGACGTGCTGCTGGTCGTTGGTGGCGGCGCGAACTGGCTGGGCGGCAGACTGAGCTATTTACCGAACTATGCTGAAGAGTGGCACCAGTACGTGTATATCCCGGAGCAGCCGGAGATGGCAGTTGTACGTGGTGTTCATCTGCTTGCCCTCGGTGAGCATCAGGAACTGGAGAATGAATAATTATGGCTGAACGCCCTAAGCGCCAGACATTACAGCTGGATATCACGCAGGCCGCTCGCCAGTCCCCTTCTATCGCTCGGTTACACGAGCGATTTAAAGGCGAACGCACCAGCATAGTGAAGCGCGCCATCCTCACAGATACCCTGCGTAGCGGCGCGATGGTTGAAGAGGCCGGGCTGAGTAATGTCTTTGCCTTCCTGGATACGCAAAAGTTCCACCTTGCGTCACAGATGGAAAAGCAAATGATGATCCTGCAGGCTTTTCAGCTGCGACTGGATGTGGATATTTCGACAATCCCGGCGGCCACCAGCAGTTTGCCGGCAACGCCACCAGCGGAAGAGCCAAAGCCAGCTGAAACAGTGACAACGCAGGCGCAGGACGAACCCGCGCAGGTAAATCAGGAAGATGAGCAGCCTGTTGCCGGTGACTCCCAGGAGATCACCGCTGCAACAACCGTAACAAAACGATTTAAGAAGTTCGGCAGCGCCTGACCATCGCATCAAAACAGGAGCGGGCAAACCGGTGTAACTCCCGGGTTTGCTCCTCCTTATCCATTCGGTTACCGGACACCATTTCCTTCGAAACTTCATCCATCCGATCGTAGGCCATCCTCCCTTTGAAGAAACGCGAATCCATCGATACCAGCCTGAACGTCATGGGCCGGACCGATTTATCAACGATCGCGTGGGAGTAGTTCGAGAAGCAGATTGAGCGCATGATCAGGTAAACGGCGCGCTGTTCGACGTGCATATCAGGGTATTTTCTTCGCATGATATCAGCGACGTCAGGGGCAGTTAAGGCGCCGCCATTCTCAAGCATGAAGCGAGATATCTCCCAGGAGCTTACCTTTTGGGGTTTCTTCATTGAGCCGCCAGCAAATAACACTAAATTAATATCTGGTCGGATTATAAGCAGCGCTATCCGCAAAAACTATGCGCTTTTTGAGGCAGGTATAAGAAAAAAGGCGCTTAAGTGCGCCTTATAGGTATGTGTCAAATCTGAGAATGCCACAAAGCCATCCTCAGCCGTAGAGTAGCTATTTTCCTGCATGGCGGCAAGTGTGATGTGCCGGAAGGTCGCTTGATCTCGATATCAAATACACTAAACTTTAATTACTGCATTTTGGTACCCGTCCTGAGCTTCCGCACCACCCCCACCAGGTGAACTCACAGCGCTGCGTATTTACTCCCAGTGTTGCGAGGTATCTGGCGTACCGGCAGCATTACATACGGCATCCATGTGTTTCTGTATCCACTCAGCGAGTTTAAGCCCCTCTTTCTCCGCTTGTCTCACATAGCGGATTTTGCGATCGGGCGTAACGCGCATATGCACATGAGCAGTGGCTGGTGCTACGTCTTTCATCGAGTTTAAGCTGCGTGGATCACGCGCTGCTGCCTTATCGTTCATTACTGGAATCCTTAAGCGCTTTTATCTTTGCCATGTGACAACAAGGACATAGTGATACCCTCCCCATTTGCTTGTCAACACATGCAAATGAGTAATGCCATTCCATACCTGTTTGCTCGGGATTCTGGGCGCTAGGTATCTCAGAAATTAGGCCTCACCCGCCCTGTTCCACCGCCATATCCGGGCTGTCCGGCCATTCAGGATCAAGGTTGGCACTGTTGTACCTCTCCCGCGGTGCTGGCGAACTGTTGCCGCATGGCGGCTCCACCTTAGACCAGCGCCCAGCCCACCAGTACCGACCATTCCGGTGCTCTGCTGTGCCGCATATTCCGCAGATGTAAACGCTGCCGGGTTGCCACCAGCTATATTGGTGGCCATGAATATTCCCCACTCTCTCAATCGCTGTTCTCGGCATGTTCCCCCCTGCATGCCGGGCATGTTCCGTAGATGTCATGCGGGAAGCTGCTGCTCAGTTCATCCAGCCAGCGCTCATGGTCATAGCACCAGAACGCTTCCCAGGGGACCTTATGCCGCTTCATCTGCGCTCGCAGCGGGGTGGGCATGTCCTTAGGCTCGATCTCTTCCGGCAGTAGCTGGCCGCTTAACTCTCGCTCCATGCGCAGCAGCTGCCGTTGAAGATCGACAACCTCTGCCTCGAGTAACGCACATTTGGCCTGTAAATCTGCTTTAGTTGGCATTGCCGGCAACCGGATTTGTTGCTGTGCTAAGCTCTTTCAGGCGTTCTTCCGTTATTGGCTTGCTCATTGCTTATATCTCTCGCGGATTTCGTTCATAGTCTCGTTAATAATCCGCACCAGGCAACGCGCATCTTCTGTATCTGCCAGCTGCGAGTATCCGTTTGCGGTATGCTGCAACGGGGCTTTCACGATACTCAGCACGTCCAGCGCCCGCTGCGCGTCATCCTCGGCAATCATCAGCGCGGCCAGTTCGCGTTGCTGTTGGGCGATCAGGTCGTGGATCTCCTGCTGGTGCTCCAGCATCATTTTGTTGAGGCGCTGGCTATGACGGGCAAGCAGCTCTTCGCGTTTACTCATTTACGCACCACTGGGATCGCAGTCCAGACCGTTGAGCCACAATCACAAGACGTCGGGTGGTGATCGACTGAAAGATGTTCGCAGCCCGTACACTCGTACAGGGTGTAATCTGCTTTGGCTTCCATCTGCACTGGCGGCGCGGCATACAATAGCCCTGGCGCAATGTCAGGGCGTAACGCGCGGATATCGCATGTGCGAGGACTCTGTGGGTGTGACCATGCCACTACTTCGGCAACCGGCTGGGCTGGTGGTTTCCCCTGCTCTTGCAGTGCCACCAGCGCCAATTCAGCCAGGCGCAAATCTACCCGGGCGGCATCCAGCACCTGGGCCGGAGCGCCGTAGTTAAGTTGCGTCTGCGCCTCCTCGATACGGATTCTGGCAATCTTGATTAACAGCTCGTTTGTAGGATCCATTATTTACCGTCCTTTGGTTGCATGGCGGCGCGGCAGGCATTAACCAACGTCAGCAGGTCGCGGCGATTTACCTTGCATGAGTGCTCATCCATGTGATGCCAGTCAGTGACGTGATTTGCCTCATGTTCAAGACTGTTAAGCACGCCATCAGGCACTACCGGCGCTGGCGGGGCAGCGTAGAGGTGATTAATCCCGTCCGGCAGCAGCCCTAAATCGGGACGTTTCCCCTCTGTAACACGCCCAGCGTTTATGTCCTGGTCGCCTTCTATTTCAACGAAATAAACTGGTTCAGCCGTCAGTGCCGCCAGTGCGATTTCAAATAGGGCGTTATCCATTGCTAGCCCGGAAGCGTCAGGCGCTGCGGCAATGTGTCGGTCGTTTATCTCTGACACCCTACGCGCCCTTGCTATCAACTGCTTTTTGGTGAATTGCATTATTCGATCTCCGGCAGGCGGTAAAGTTTTATCACGCGGCGCTCATCGGCGTGAGGTGTGACAGGCTTGCAGGTGAACAGGTATCCGCAGCCGCCTCGGTCAACATCACGCAACTCTACTTCGTCAGTCCACCCCACTGGCTCAGCCGTCAGCGATGCCAGTGCTGCATTAAGCAAGGCAATGCTCACCTCACACGCGGAACGTTCAGCAGGTGATGGTGTAGTTTCGGCGATCTCCCGCGCAGCCCCAATGCGCTCTTGAGCGCACCATATCAAATGCTCTTTGGTTAACATCGGTTAGTCCTCACCTTTGAAATATCGCTTATGGCCGTTTTTCTCTAACATCCGATCAATTAGCTTCACGTTCTTGCGCCAGATCTCGTCTGATTTATCTTCACCGCAGCCAATCATTGAGGCCATGTCATCGGTCATCCGCTTAATGGCCTCCAGCTGCGCTGGGGTAAAATCGAGTTTATTCTTCGCTGCTTTCAGGGCGGCGATTTCATCCACCAGCGCGATCACTGCCTGCGCGGTGGCATGCTCATGGAAACCGTCGCCGTCGTCGCCATAGTTCTCGTTCGCCAGGGCTTCGAGGGCTTTACGGCGCAGCTTGTCCTTCTCTTTCTGAGTGAGGCGCTTGAACTCATTAGCCATTACGCAACGCCATTGATAATTGCAGCCTTACACAGATCCCAGATACCCTGCGCATCAACGCCGCCGTCACTCATATCGCAAATACCGTCCATTACCGGACGCGGCACATCGTCCGGGGCCATCAGCGCGGCAAGCGCAATTTCAAGTATGCGCAAATTCATCAGCGCCTCTTTGCGGTGCTCGTTATCAATTTGGCGATCAGGCTTTATACGCGCGGCCTTGTCCATGATGTGTGCGATTAATTGTGTGTCGGTAAATCCACCCATATCCCGCGCCCTCATAGCGTCAATAAATGCCTCTTTACGCTCCGCATCTTCGGGCAGCTCAATGCCGGACATATCGACCATATGGTGACGGTCAATCGGTGCCGCCTGCTCCAGCACGTCGCCAGGCACGCCACCAGCCAGCACCTTTTCGGCCCAGTCTCGGTCAAAGCCCGGCATTACCGGGAACGTTGCGACGATTTCAGCTGGGATCGCGTCGATGTAGTCCAGCGCGGCGCGGGCCACTTCTCCGGCCTCTTTCACGTTGGCATTAGTGGTGATCACCCCATCGACAAATTGCGCAACTGATCGCTGCTCTTCGTCGGCAAGAATGCGACCAAGGTCAAACTCGATGGAGTCAATCACATAGGCAACATAGCCCTCTTGGGAGCTGAACATCGCGTTATGAATCTGCTCAGGTGTTATTTTGCTCATTTTTGGCTTCCTGCTCGTCGGCATATTTCTCAAGTGCGCTATCAACCCACTCAGAGAGTTTTACGCCTCGCTCGTTTGCCAGGCGGATATAACGAACCTTCTTTTCCGGGGTTGTGCGCGAGTGAATAACGGCTTCGCGGCGTACTTCTTTGGCGGCGTTCTGGTTGCCGCGCAGCCCCTGATAAAGCTCATCAGGGGCAACTTTATTTTTTTTCAATCCTCACTCCTTTTTATGGGGTTGGTGTATAGGGGATTTCGCGTGACCGGCCACAGAGCGGCAGGCATCACCCAATCTCACGATTCTCTCTCCGTTCATACAAAATTGCTTCATCCGGCCCTGCTGGTGGTCCTCTGGGCTAAAGTAGCTCGCCTGTAGCGGGTTATGGGTCCGGTTACTTTCGCAGACCTTATGGAATGTACCTTCGGCATGCTGCACCACGTATCCATTAAGCGAACCAGCGCCGTCGGGCATTGCGTCCAGCACATAGTTGATTGCCAGCGCTTCGTCGTGCGCAGCCCCTACTATTTCTTTGAAGCCTTCGCCGTAAATGTCGATCCCCATTCGGCTGTTATGGATTGCACGCTGTTCAGGGGTTAGGCCGTCGCGAATAATGCCGTCGAATTCGTCGTTTTCTTCCAGCGCTGCGGCGTGTGCAGCATTGATAATTAACATTTTCAGACCTGCGGTGTGGGCGGGCCAGAAACGCTGCAATGCCGGTGTGCTGAATTCCGGTAATGAATGGTCAAGCGCGGAGTTAACCGCCAGTGCTTCACCGTGAGCCGCCTCAATATCAGCTGCCAGCATACCCGGATGCAGGCGCTCAGTCTGCGACAGCACAAAGTCAAAATCGTCAGGAGTAAGGCCATACTTCCGCCCAAACTCCGGCAGCTGATCAGCGTTACCGATCAGGCGGTCAATTTTGCGTGCCAGTGCCTCGGCCAGCTCCAGATCCTCACGCTGGCGTACCGGGTTGCCCAGCCAGAATTCAGCGCGTATGACTTCGGCAACACGGCGCGGTTCGTCAGCTTCATGACGGCGCTCGACCTCCGCGTTAGCTTTCTTCTCCAGGAGGTGAAGAGAGGCGCACGTCTCGTTTTTGCCGATAATCAAGCATTGTGCCACCAGCGCCCACAGGTCAGCCGTCAGCACGTTACGTCCACGATGGAACGGGTTAGCGGCGGGGGTGAAGTAGTCAGGGTTACGCAGGCTGTTAACGGTGGCATTTTCGGTCAGCAGCTCAGTGCGGACGTTATAGGCAACGCGGGCAATGGTGGCCACATCGGTAAAAGTCATCGCGGCCAGGGCTTCGTCTACCGCTTTCGCTTTGCTCTGCTCGATACGGGCAGCGACTTCACCTTTCAGGCGTTTGTATTCAGCCTTAAACGCCGGGACATCTTCGATATCGATCCACCAGCCACAGGAATAACCTTCATCGTATACTGGGCAATCATCACAGTATTTACCAAACTCTGTTCCGCGCAGCAGATCATCCATCGCTTCCAGCTCAGCCTCAGTGGCTTTTTCAACCAGAAAATGATGCTTACGACCGCGCAGCAACTCAGAGGAACGGACGCCGAACGGAGAGCTTTCTTTATGGAATTTATCGGATTCAGTGGTGCTCTGGCGGGACAGTTTCATTTGGTGATCCTTAATCTCTATTTCGGTAAGCGCCGATTCGCAGGGGATGTTTTATCGCCTGAAAAGAAATATACGCGCGGCACTCACCATTTGCAATCTGTTTTGTGATACAAAACGGTTTGAGTAAAAAAAGCCCGTGTGAATCGGGCCTTCTTTAACTGCTTATGCTGTATCACCAGGAATGGCCACCAGCTTTCCTAGCGCCTCAAATTGCGCAGGGGCATTGTCCAGTTGCTCTGAATTGCCAGGCAACTCACCACGCAGACAATCTGCTGCGCTTATAAAACCTCCCCTGGTGAGGTAACTGGTTGCGCGCTTTACAAGCTCACTGCTGTGGTTATATTTCTTCAATGAGCGGCACAGTACCTTTATCAACATCACCAAATTCTGCTGCTCGATGACCAGGCGATCACATTCCCCATTGCGCTGCTGCACAACCGAGCTCAGATCGTTAACACGCCGCTCCAGCCCCTCGGCATCCGCTGGTTGTTCAACATATCCGCTGTGTGCGTCGGCATCGTACGTCAAAATATCCGGCGCATCCGCTAACTCACCAATCAGGTGACGCATTCTGTCAGCTTCGTATCGAACACGATCAGGATACTCAGAGCGGTCTACTGTGATGCCTTCCCACTGGCGCTGGTCTTTTCGATGCAAAATCGCGGTCCAGTTAGTTTTACCGTTTGATTCAGGCATGGATCCGTACCAGGCAGTTAACCCTTGCTTCTGAATTTCGGCTTTACCCTGGAGCATGGCGGCGCGGACTGTGTGAGCAATGCGTTCACGTAGTTGCTGGGTGCCGTGATATTCGATGGCGATATCGCGCAGCTCATTTACCAGGTCGCGAATCTGATGGTCTTTCATCGCTACCGGCGCTGACGGGGCGGCGTAGAGAATGCGCAGGCTTTCAGCTCCGAGTTTAACGTGATCGTCGTACTGCACTTTATCCAGGTCCCGCCAGTGCTCGCCATACCTCACCTGATACAGTGGCTCTTGCTCCATGCCGGCAAGCAGCTGGTGGGCCATATTACGCACTACCTGAGGCGTGGCCACGTCATCATTCAGGTAATCCCACGCGTGGATCATCCCGTCCGTGTTCTCTTTGCACAGGTCCGGGTTTTCATCGGCCAGCGCCGTGATCACTTCGTTCGCGCTATCGATTATTTTCTTTAAATATTCTTTGCTTAATTCAGTCATGGGTGAGCCTTAGCGATACCTTTATCGCAAATACCCTCACCGGCGCGGGGCCAAAGTGCGGATGTGTGATTGTCTTGATTTCGTAGCCACGGTAGAGAACATCGATTCGGCGGCTCTCGTCATTTCGGTCCGGGTAACCTTTTGTGATGATCAGGCGATCAAACTCCCTCGGCAGACCGCTGGTTGCTTCAATCAGGCGCTTACTCCAATACGAATTGACCAGGCGGTACTCTTCCACCTTCTCGCCACGCTTCATTGCGTCGAAGTATTCGCCTTTGACGGCCAGTTGAAGATTCTTAACCGCCATCAAAATACCTCCGAGAGATCGACATCTTTTCCCGTGGTCCGGTAAATGTATTCCCGCTTGCGATACGCTTCGTGCATGCACCGGCGGCATGCATCCAAGTGCGCATTAGGGTTGCTGTCCGCCCCTTTGATAGATTTTGCAGAGCGCGTGGTATACGTTCCGCACACACACCTGACTACCCAACTGCCCTTTTTCTCTTTCATCAGGCCAATTACAGTAAATCTCCCCTTCTTTCTGCCCGTTAGATCAACAAAAGAAGGATTCATAGCAAGCGCTTTCACCGGCACTGTTTCTGGAGGCCCGATATACTCATCACCGTTAATCTGGCAGTCAGGTTGATACTCAAATCCCTTACCCGTTACGATTGCCGCCATTTTGTTTACCGGTGCCAGGTGGGTTTCATAAATTTTGGCCTCAGCAGCCATATCACCCCTCCCAGCTGGTGCGGATGCCAGCGGCAGTAGCTGATTGGTCATACGCACGCTTCGCAGCATTAAGAATTACTGCCAGTGACGTTTGCGCGCCATCCATGCGGATCGTGTTGTGAATCGTAGCCATGGATTCACGCAATTTCGTGTGGCTCTGCTCCAACTCAGCCACACGCTGCCGAAGCTCCTGCAGCTCAATATCCTGCTGGTTTACAACGCGGTTTGCTGCCGCTCGAAGTTTTTCGCGATTATCCAGCTCATCCAGCAGAGCCAGCACGGCATCCGGCGTTGCCGCCTCTTTGAATTCCAACCGGGCAACCATCGCTTTGGTATATCGTGAAATATTCCCTAACTCTTTTGCTTTGATTGCCGCTTCACGCAGCGCCTGTTTGTTGGTCATTGGGCTGCCTCCTGGCGCAGTTGGGCGGCGACAAATTCGGCAACCCCCTGCGCTTCTTTGTGTTCTTCAGCGAAAAACACGTTTATTGGCTTGAGTTCTTCATATTTTCTCCTGTGCTGGTCAGCAACTGCATCAGCACCCTGCGCCCGAACTTCAGCCATGAAGGCGTCGGTGGCCGGGGTATCAACATCCAGTACAAACTGGAACTCATGAAGTGTCTGCCCATCCATGAAATCACCAGTTTCCGGGTTTATGGTGGTGTTGAATTTCTCGTAGACCTTGCATGCCTCATCCAGCAGCTCTCGGCCCTTAGCCTTCAACCTCGCATTCTCCGCAGCCAGCGCCGTGCCATTTTCTTCCTGCGCTTTCCACCCTTCCCACATAGCGGCCATCATCATGAACCAGGCGGTTCCACATCCGTCCTTCTTGTTGTCGAAGAACCAATTCACGAACTCGATGGTCATCCCGTTATCTTTCGCTAATTGCTCTCTGTTGTTCATGCTGATGCCCTTACCGTTTGATGTTGCACAAAACCATTAAGCCGACGACTGCACAAATCACACCGGCAATACCGCCAATAATCATCAGCGCCCAGACAAGAATCGTTCCAATCGTCGCTATCACTTAATTCCTCCGTCACGAATATTTTGTATGGCGAGGCGATTACCATTCCTTAATCGGATAACCTTTCTGTTTTCTAAACTACTGATAAGAAAACGTTGTCTGGCGGTTAACTCAGAAAAAACATCATCCCTACGCCATTCATCGTGCATGTCTTCCCATGCATCGCGTGGCGTGGCCCCCACGCCTAGAAGTCCGATCGCCTGGCACCACCACCAGCCGCCCCATTTGTGAATTTTTGGTTTGAAGTTCATTGATTGAAGTGTGAGCTTCTGGCTCATTGTGTAACGGCCTCCACTGCGTACTTCGCAAAATCCTCATCGCCTGTTTCACGATGCGCGAGGTTGCCGACGCTGTTCGTGACAAACTGCCCTTTGGGCAGGAAGGTGCGCGGGAACCGGTTATGCCACTGACCGTATTCGGTCGCCTCACCGCTGGCGAACTTCACCGGCCCGCAGACCGAGCACAGCAACATGCCCCTGCGTTCCGGCGCATAGCTCCAGTCGAAAAAGTCCGCAAAGGGGCCTTTAAAGCCCTGCGAGGACAGCGCGGTATTCTCACAGCACCCGCAATTTTCGCACTGGAAGAGGCTCACTCCGCCTCCTCCACACTCTTTTCGCCGTTGGCCCAGCCTTCGTCGTAGTCCACGCTACCCGGCGTCACGCAGCGGGCAGCGTGCTTAACGTCATCCCAGTTCATGTTGTTGGCGGCCCAGTCCTTAATTTCGTAATCGTCCGAACGGAACAACGGGAGGGTGTCTTCGGCCAGGCTGCGCTGGACATCGCCGCCGAACTCCGGGGCGTAATGCTCGGCGCGGTGCGTGGCGATCATCTGGACGGGAACCGCCCACACGCTGTCGTCGGGCATGGTGATATGTAGGTTTTTTGAGATAATGGTGCTCATTGTGCAGCCTCCTGAGCAGGCTGGTTGCTCGCGTCAATCAGCTGCAGCTCGGCATGCGCGGCACTGCGCCACTCGCTACCGTGGGTAAGATAGAGGTTGAGCATCCAGTGAATAGCCGCCGCCTGCTCGTGTTCTGCCTTACGCATAATGTCAGCGCCACCGATGCGCAGGCATTCAGCGATCGGGCTGCACAGGAAGTTCGGGCGTCCGAGAATTTCAATTAGATCGTCGTTAAGTGGTGCCAGCGTTACTGCCTCGGCGGCGCGCGGTAGACAGTCTTTATCCTCACCCATGAAGCGCAGCAGCAACTTCGCCATCCGCCACTTCTCTTCGTCGCCGTATGGGTTGTTCGCTATTTCTCTGATACGGCCCGTCCCAATGTCGCCACCATCAGGCCGAAAACCCGTATCTTGTGGGAGGCTCTTCGCCTGCTCGGTTTTGCCGGAGATCTCCAGATCTGCGGACAGCTCGATCTCCCCAAACTCCGCCATGAGCTTTTCGCGCACCCGTTTCACAATCTCATCGTAATTAGCGATGGTGGCTGCTTTTTCCGTTAATCCCTCGTCGTGCATCAGCTGCAGGCAGCGCTCGAAAGCCGCCTGGTTGATGTTGCCCGGCAGCCAGAAATAAAACGTCCCGCCCGACAGCGCGCTTTCTCGCACCAGCCGCCCCGCCGCGATCAGCTTTTTAATGCGGATCATGGACTGGCCTTCGCTGAGCGTAAGGCCCAGAGACTTACGGGAGCTGGTGCAAATTTGCGTGCTGCTGCGCATCCAGCTTTGTTCATTTGGGCAAAGCCCGACAATGCGCCCATCTCCGAAGTAGTTTTGCGTAACGGCCACCGGCAATTTCTTAAGAACGGCATACCATACCGCTCTCAGGATGAAGCTATCGGTTAACTTGCTCATTGTGCGGCCTCCCCGCGAATATTATTGAATGCCAGGCTGGTGGCCATAGCCCGGTCCACCAGCTTCGAGTTGTGGTATTTACCGATACCCCAGACGATTGCATGAAGAATCCAGAGGAAGTGGACACTGTATTTTTTGTAGGTTATGTCGCTGCACAGCTCCCATGTATCCACACACTTAGGCCAGTACGCTTCATAAACGGCGTGATACGCTAATACGTCGCTTCGGTAGTCCTCACGGCACAGGTCGCGTACGATTTCACGAATGCGGGCCTTGTCGCTGTCCGGCTCGTCGCTTTCGTCGTCCCAGTCAACGTCCGTCACATCTTCTTCGCCCTCTTCAAAGTAAGAGCTGAGCTGTTCTTTCAGGCTCACGCAAAATTCATCGTGATCGTATTCCTGCGCCAGGACGTCATGCGCTGAACGGCCCGCACCAGCTTCCAGCTTTTCAGACCAGTAGCCCGCATTGATCCCCTTTTCAAAGGCTCCCCCAAAGAATCTGAACATGTCGTGATTGCGGCTGAACGTCCACGTTCCCATATCGCCGGTGACGGCCAGATACCCGGGCCAGGTGACGATGTCGAAGTAATAACAAGAGGTGCCGGGCTCCTTGAAACGCAGGTGGCGGTATACGTCGTTATCCTGCAGGACGGTCATGCGGTGATGGCATACCTCCGATATGAAGCGACACATAAGGTCGCGTTCGCGGCGCTGGCTCACAGGGCTTCCTCCTGGCGAAGTCTGGCGGCAAAACGATGAGCGTCGTTAGCGATGCTCCGACGGCGATCCGCACTTCCATCGCGAGCGCCTTGCTTTTCATAATGCTCGGCCCATTCATCGTTGTGCTTCGCGAACCTCTCCACCCCCTGAGCCTGCACTGCCGCAAAGAAAGTACCAGCCTCGGCATAATCGATATTTGGCAACAGGGCGTAATCGCAAACCGTAGCGATCGCCGGATCGCAGCTGTCATCTTCTGTGCGCGGGCGCTCGCCAACTTTTGTGGCGGTCTGTATGATTAAACCCCAGCAAACGCTGTCTACCTCTTCACTCCAGCCATCGCAGGCCTCGCCGCGATAGTCGGCAATGGCCCCCTCTGCTGATTCAATCGCTTCCTCTGCCGTTTTATGCCATTCGAAATTGTGCTCAGAGCCGTATGAGAAAAACGAGCAGCCTGATTTCAGGGCCGCGCTCTCCGCCACCAGCTTTGCATTTTGGGCACGCAACTCCAGCAGCTCACATGCCATTGCCCTTACCTCAGGGGAAACCGTAACGTCACGGATGAGTTCAAGGCGTTCGTTTTTTAATTGGGTCATGATTTTTTCCTTCTTGCTCTGATATGGCCCGGCGCGGTTGCGCGTTCACGGTTTTTGCTGATTTGCCAGCCCGCTTCGATGGCTTTTTCGTGTGCTGCGGTGCGAGACGTGCTTTCAAACACTTCCAGCTTTGGCTTTACCAGCGAGCCAACCCCGATCTCGGTAGCCAGCGCCTTCAGCTCGGCGCAGTCACGGCAATCGCAGGTCAGATACAGGACATAGCGACCGGTGATCATGCGTTATCACCGGCAATGGGTTTGATGGTGGCCAGCTTCAGGCGGCGGGCGGTCATCGGTGCCCCGCTGCGGCGACCATCTTCTTTGCGGTAGGTTTCTCGTGGGCCTGCACACCAGGTCGTCGGCGTCTCATGCAGCTTCACTTTTTTATCGCCGTCTTTGGTTACGACGATGCCGGTATGGGTTTTAACTTTGCTCATGATTTCGCTCCGGGTTGTTGCTTAAGATAGATTTCAGCCAGTTCACCACCTTTCACCTCTGCGGAAATTGTCCTCAGCACCGTCATAACCTGGCGTTTAAGTCCGGCTTTTATGGCCGCCGGTTGGGAATCGAAATCCACTGGATAACCGTGACGGGCAAGGAGATGATGCGGTTCACGATCCCACAGTGCTCTGCACGCAGACTCAAACCCCGGGCAATCTGGCTTCATTACCGCCTCTATGCGCTCTTCCAGTTCACGCAGGGTGATCAGCTCACCGATCGCTTGAGCGACGTGTGGATGTTGAGCGGCGGCCATGATGGCTTGCATATCCTGTAGCGCTGATATCGTAAGTCTCTGTTCGGTCATTTTTTTGCCCTGCCTTTCCTGAGTAACTGGATACTTCGCCCACAACTCTGACAATTTGCCCTCATGGATCCCGATCTGGATTGCTTAAGGCTGAGGGTCTGGCAGACAGGGCATTTAACTTCTGTGATACGCTGGCTCATTCTGGTGTTTATCTGCTCGGTCATTTGTGGATCTGGTGGCCGACGGCGCCGCGGCACCTCATGCCCTAAAGCCCTCATGACTCGTCGATACTCCTGGCGGATCCAGCGCCCGCCAGGCTCATCAGCCAGCCCATCACCAATCATGTCTCCGAGGCGAACCAGCTGGCGGTGCAGCGCAGCCTGCTGGTCTTTATCCATTTGCTCGCTGGAACTCACCATGGGCGCCTCCAGCCCTCGCAGGTGATGTCGTTACACCCTTCAAAATCGTAAGGGTTGTACTGCCAGGTAATTCTTCCGCAGTGCGGACAGTTCCAACGGACCTTATCGCTGGGTGCCTTGCGCCTTCTCTGTTTCTTTAACCAGTCAGGAACTCGAAGGCCTGCGCCCTGGATCATCTGGCGGGGATTCAGCAGGTTGATATTGAACGTCGGGCGTTTTTTGGCCTCAGCCAGCGCGCGGGGCAGCCAGACAAGATTGCGCTCTTGAGTGACCGGTTCGCTGAATACCCGGGCTTTGCTGAAATCATCGGTTGGCAACAGATCCGATAACCAGTACACGTCGTTACCGTTCCATTCGCCCTTGAGAAAAGCGACATACTCAGTGCAGCACGGCTCTATCACGCTTTCGCCTGGGATGTGCTGATGGTCAACGTGAAATACCGTCAGCGCATCGACAGCATCGGCGGAAACCGGCTGATCGATTTCACGGCCTAGTTCCCAGTCCCGTTGCGCTTCGGCCAGCGTATAAACATGTGCCTCGCTGACGTTGGTGCTGTAACCCTTGCCGTCCTGACGATGGAATGAGGCATTACTGCCCACGGTTTCCCGCAGGCACATCATGTAGAAGCGATCGCTTAATGGCTTTTTCATCTTGTCATTCCCCGTTATGCAACCTGATCGGTCAGCTGGCACATATCCGGGAGGTTGGCTCTGACGAGTGCCTCAACCAGCTGCGGAGGGACGGCATTGCCACAACGCGCCACTTGCTTGTCTTTTGCGTATTTGGTGCCGCGGAAATCGCGATCGATGATGTACCAGTCCGGGAAACCCTGGGCCCGATAGAGTTCTTTGGGCTGCAGCATGCGCATGCCGATATCGACAATGCGGTACACCACGCCATCTATAGTCACCAGCCCGTCAGAATCCTCGCCGCAGTATTGGCGCAGAAATGCCAGCGTCTGCGCTGCGCGTTGCTCGTCATACCCATCAGTTGCAAGACTGGCTTCGACGCTTCCTACATGCAGGCCACCAGCGGTTAATCCTGGCGCCGGAGCATCTACCACCCGTCCGTCCCGGCAGGTGCCGCGAAGCATGACCAGATGTGACGTTACTGCGGCGTGGTGATCTACCGTCGTCACGGAATGCATAGGCTCATCCATGCCCACCCCGGCGCCCTGATAATTCCCGCCATAGTGCTTCGCCAGAAAAGCGCCAATGACCGCATGCTTACCACCACCAGCAACAACGGTGCCCAGCGGCTTATCCAGCCCGGGAACCCGGGGCGCCTGCCCTGGTCGCTCGCCATAACCAACCTGGATGAGCGTCGGAGTAATAAGCTGACTCTTCCCGCCGCCGCCCGCGGTGATCGTCGCGCTCGGCTCGTCAGCGCGGTGGCCAATGCTGGCCCCGAACTGCCGGGCAATAACTGGCGCAACAACACATGCCCGAGACTCTTTCAGGATGGTATGAACGGGTTTATCAAGTGGGCGCGGCTTCGCCTGGTACTCGCTGCCGCCGTTACCGGCCATGAAAGGTGCCAGCGTGGCATCTACAATGCCCAGCGCATGCCCATTCCCGCCTGGGCGCGCTGACGCGCCAGCAGTTACCGTTGGTACCGGTTCAGTAACTGGCTGTCCGGTCGCGCCGGTGCGGAATTTTGTCAGATGCGGTACCGCGATCGCGTAACCATGTTTCTTCGTGATGGTTTGCAGTGGTTCCTGAATATCCTGCCCACGGAAAACGTCATAACCAGCACCTGTGTGGTTGCACTTCACGATGAATGGCGTGTCGCTATCAATAACGAAGCGCTGAATGCCGCGAGCAATGCGTTTAAGCGTGTTCTCCGCCAATGCCTTTTTGCGGCCAAAGATAGAAGGCGCGATGATTGACCAGTCGATACATTCCGCCGCGGTGCGCCATGGCTGTAGCAGGCCACTTTTAACGGCAGCTGTTTTAGGATCGCCGTGGGTTACAGCTGGCCAGACGATCGGCTGGTTGTCGCAGCGCATGACCATAAAGAAGCGCTTACGAATCGTTGGAGTGCCATAGTCACACGCGCGCAGCTCACGAAAATCGACCTTGTAACCGAGCCCGTTCACCAGCTGCTGCGCCTGGATGCTATCTGTGCTGATTTCTAAAAAATCGCAACACTCCTGCAGCGCCGGGTGATCAGCGCTTATCCCTGCGGACAGCATGCCGACGAACGCATTAAAGGTTTCACCGGCGCGCTCAGGATCAGGGAAGCAGTATCCCGGCCAGGCGGGACCACAAAAATTAGGTAACTCCTCGGCTGGCAACTCAGGGCTGGCGCCGGTTGTGATAAGCGGCCCCCATGTCTTAAATTCCTCAACGTTCTCAAGCATCATTACGCGTGGGCGAACAGCCATAGCCCAACGGATAACGATCCATGCCAGACCGCGGATCTCTTTCTCAACCGGCTTACCGCCTTTTGCTTTAGAAAAATGGCGGCAGTCTGGCGAAAACCAGGCCAGGCCAACCGGCTTACCAGCACATGCCTGGACAGGGTTAATATCGAACACTGACTCGCAGTAGTGCACGGTTTCAGGGTGGTTAGTCGAGTGCATTGCGATCGCGTTGGTATCGTGGTTGATAGCGATATGCACGCTACGCCCCGTAGCCAGTTCAATGCCCGTTGATGCGCCACCGCCACCAGCAAAATTATCAACAATGATTTCTCTCGTTTTCATGGTCTTATTCCATCCCTTTTATCAGGCTGGTGGCCGCATTTATGATGCTGGCGGTGGGCATGCGCTCAAGCAACATGCGGTTTATGTGGCTATTGAGGCGATGTTTGTGATGCTCGCTCAGCGCATCCGCGCCAGGAACGGCGGAAAAAACGACGCTTACTTCCGCTGGCCATGTCTGCTTAAGCCAGGACGATTCTGGTAAGTCGGTCGCAGACTCATCGACAGCCAGGGCGCTGACCATATGCTCGTTAAGCAGCTCGCGCAGTTCGCTGCGCAGTTCGTTTTCATATTCAGCGGAAAGATCCGGGGCGCCTTTAAGCGACGGGGAAAGGCCAGGGATTTCCTGAAAAATGATGTCGTACAATTGCGAGATTTTTTGGTTCGCTTCCTGAAGCGCTGACTCGTAAACAGGAACAAGCGACGAAAGGCTCAGCGATTCACGCAATGAGGGGTGCAATGCCAGGTATTCTTTGTCCGGGTCGGTCGCAGACAAAAGAGAAAGATAGCCATCGTTGATACGGTTGTAAGAGCCGTTATCGACGATCAGTTGTACACAGCGACCAAAGAACAGGCGCCATTCACGCGGGATATCACTTATCGAATCAATCGAAGGGGCAGCCTTTGCAGGCGTCCACCAGCTGTACTGAAGACGCTGAGCGGCGCGGGTTACCGCCGAGGAGCGCTCAATATCTGCTGGGGTAGCGCGGGCCATTAATGCCCCGCCAGTCGGTTGCTTTGTCATAATGTGTTCTCAGATTGACGTTACTAAACAAATTTTATTTAGTGTTTGTTGCTCGAAAGGGATAATAAGCCCTTATTCATTTCCTTTGCAACTGGTTTTGCAGTTTCTGCAATGCAAAACGTTTTATTTAGTGTTTCCAAATTCTGTAGGTTGTTAACGGTGTCGCTGCTGCGCTCAGCAGCCAGCACTGACTTCAAAATTATCCTGCATGACCTGCTCCAGCAGCCGGATTAGTGATAAAGCATCCCCCTGCTCCGGCCCGCCGCCTTCAACCTGCGCGATAACCTCAAGAGGAGCTTTGACCATGCCGGCAAGCGTCTGGATAAAGTCCCCCTCTTTACCAGCAAGAGCGATGGCCATCAGTTCAGAACGGTGCCGGGCTGCCATCAGACGCATTCGTGTCTGATGCTGAGCCATTGCCTGCCTGATTTCTTCGTCATGCATGGCCGACAGCTGCGCCATGGTTAAAGTTTTCTCTGCCATTGGATCACCACTAAACACTAAACTTTTATTATGCGTAATATACAGCCAAATATTGCCAGTTGCGATCTCCTGCGTAGGGGCTGAGATGAAATTCACGCATAAAAAAGCCCCGGCTTGCGGGGCTTTCAGGGTTTCTTAACCGGTATGCGCTAAAAGGGTATGTCGTCGTCAAAGTCCATTGGCGGCTCATTAGACTGCGCCGGGGTGGACTGCTGCTGAGGTTGGTTTGCCTGGCCCCAGCCGCCCTGGTGCTGATCGTTACCTGCTGATGCGCCACCGCCCTGACGGCCACCCAGCATCTGCATGGTGCCGCCGACGTTCACCACCACTTCAGTGGTGTATTTTTCTGCGCCGGACTGATCGGTCCATTTACGAGTACGCAGCTGGCCTTCGATATAGACCTGGGAGCCTTTACGCAGATATTCACCGGCCACTTCGGCCAGTTTGCCAAACAGCACAACGCGGTGCCATTCGGTCTGCTCCTTCATCTCACCGGTCGCTTTATCGCGCCAGGATTCGGACGTCGCCAGTGTCAGCGTGGCAATAGCCCCACCGCCGCCCGGCTTGTAACGTATTTCGGGATCCTTACCCAGGTTCCCGACGAGAATTACCTTGTTTACGCCTCTGCTGGCCATTTACTCGCTCCTGATGCCAATTGATTATGACGCTCGATGGCGCCTGCGGTTCCGAGGCTAAAGCAGCCTGTATTGCGCACGGTTAAAACGGAAACGCTTAGCCCCTGGGTAAGAGGTCGCAACGCTTCGATATCCTCCATCTCCTCCAGTGGACTGACACCGAACGCAGAAAGGTGCTTTATAGCGTGCGTTCGGTAGGCGTAGATCCCTATATGGCGAAGATACAGCTCATTCAACAGCGGATTTTTGATGCTGGCCTGGTTCCGATCAAAGGGGATGGATGCGCGGGAAAAATAAATAGCGCGATCGCAGACATCCGTTACCACTTTCACCTGCGTGGGATCTGACAGGGTATGTAAATTGTCTCGCTCCACCAGCTCGCCCAGCGTGCCGACAACGCAACCGCTCTGAATGTAATCCTGTGCCAGTAAATTAAGTAATACCGGGTCAACCATTGGCATGTCACAGGGAAGACTGACCACCAGCTGAGTATCATCAATCCCGAGCATATTGCAGGCGGCGGCCAGCCGGTCCGTGCCGCTCTTATAATTGCCAGTGAAGGTGAGGACTTCAGCTCCGGTGTTTTTTGCTGCTGAACCGATATCGTTATGGTCCGTTACGACGATCACCCGGGCAGCCAGCGAACGGAGCGCGCTGGCTATGACACCGCTGATCATCGTCCTGCCCTGGATTTCAGCCAGTGCTTTTCCTGGGCATCTACCAGCGCCGTAACGCGCCGGTATCATGACGATAAACGGCTCTGAGGTCATGAGGACTGCGTCTCTTGCTGCTGATCCTCAATGAGTGGGTCAGAAAAATACTGACGTACGCGCTCATGGTAGCTTTTGAGGTCTGCCGAAATAAAATCATAGGCGCTCTTAATCGCCACATCTCGCGATCCGGTATAAACCCGGCGACCGTACGATTTGGTATACACGACAAGATGCACGTCGTCATCGTGGCCATTTGAGCTTAGCTTTACATCCTGCGCCTCCTTTTCGAGCCACAAGAGCATTTCCGACGTCGTCAGACCATTTGGGGATTTCTTCATACTTACCTCGAATGAGTATAAAAAAAGCCCGGGAACCCGGGCTGTGTTCACATTTTGACGCTGATATCCTCGATATCACCGTTAATATCCATCCACCGGCTTACTTCGTAGAGGCACACTTTACCGATCGTTCCGGCCAGTTCTTTCCCGATCCCCTTAATGAGCAGCAATCTCAATGGCGATTGTGAAACAACGTCGTAAAGCGTCTTGTAATGGGTGCCTTCAAATAGTTTCAGGGCTTTTTTCGGCATATCCGGCACATCGGCCAGACTGACGGTGCGCGCCCAGATGGCTCGTTTAATCATCTGTGGGTAAACGTTCTCCAGCTCTGATTCAAAGATGCTGGTCATCACCTGCTCGATATCAGAAGGTTTATCCACTTCAAACTCCTCAAACGGGTTATAGGACGGCGCCATCCACTCGTTTGGCAGTACGTTTATCCCATAACCGCGGCAGGAGAAAATCACATAACTAAAATTTACGCCGTACAGCATCTTCGGGATGCCATTGTTCATTCCCGGCTTGTTTGAGATCCCGTAGGCATAGCGGTGCAACCAGAAGCGACGAGGTTCACCCGCGTGATTATCAAAGTTCCAGTCGTACTGGCTTGCTCCATTGATTTTTTTGACGTCGTTAGCCAGCAGCAGATTATGGTTGCGCAATTCCCCTAACGCCTGGGCCATTGTCTGTCCCTCAGTGGAGAGACGAACCCGTTCCCGCTGCTCGCGCGTCAACTCGGAGCCCAGATCACGCACTTTTGCGCGCAGCTCATGGGTTTCTTTTTTATAATTAGCCAGCTGCTCAATTTTCTTCTCTGGCTCCATGTCCTGCAGCCTTTTGAGCTCACGACGGATCGTTTGCTCTGAAGTACGCGTCGTTTTAAGGGCGATCTCCATATCGGCCACACGCCCGGCTAAATCGAGCTTTTCACGCTCCAGCACTCTGACCTTTTCACCGGCATCAAAAAGCTGTTTCTCGAACTGTTCGCGCACCTCGTCAGATGCCCCGGCCATAGAGCGCTGCAGTTCTTCGATTTGCCGATGCGCCAGTCTGACCGCAGTGTCTTTGTCATCCAGTTGAGCGGACAACTGGTTGAATTCTTCGCTATCCCTGTTGTATTCAATAATCAGGTCGGCAAGCAGAGTTTCTGCGCTATCGATGGCGTTGTTGATAAATCGCATGGAGAGATCATCCCCAGCTACCCTGCGCAAGGCCGAGCGTAGTTGTGCCTGCAGGCCCTGAATCCCTTCTAAGGCGATCGTGCCGAGATTCACGTCGTTTTGTGGCATATTTTCGATTTGACTCATGGTATTTTCTCTATGTTAAACAAGGCTTGTTACTTGGTTTTCTGTCATCTTTCCCATATACGAGAATGAGATGATTACAGCGTCATCAGGCAGGCCCCGCTGCCGCAGCAAGAAAACCATCCGCGCTGACGTCATCAATCGGTCTGGATAGCCCACCACCAGCTCCTCCATGCGGCCATTGAATGACACGCTGAAATGCCAGTAGTACAAACGCGCTGCGAAAAGTTTTCTTAGGAGTTGCATGTACCCGCCACAATAAACACTAAACTTTTACGGAAATCATAAAGCAACACCTGCATTTGGCAAGCCTTTTGTGTCGCAAAACGGCGCTGGTGGCATCCATGGCTCGATCACATGGAACGGTCGCGGTTGACCATGGAAAACCACTATACGGGCGTCATCCGGGAGTGAGCCGTTACCAGCTGAGAAACGCCGGTGAGCCCACTTGCTTTGGTCCCGGCTGACGACCTGCGCCTTGTAACTCACGAACCAGCCCGGGAAAAGATCCTGCCAGCGCAACGAATCGCCAATGACCAGCTGTATAAAACCCTGATCTCCCCAGCAGTCAGCCTGTTTACAGTGATTGATGTAGTGCTTCGGATCGGAGAAGAAGGTTTTCCAGATCTCTTCTTTCACCTGGTGCGGTATCCACATAATCGACGACATCAGATTGGCAGGACGGTAAAAGTCCGACAGCATTACCATTTGCTCGCAGGTAAAAGTCAGAATTTCAGATACGTCCCCAACGATCACGGTATCCAGGTCGAGGTAAAGAAAATCTTCTTTGATGTCTGGGCGGAAAAGCTCGATTTTCGCCCACCAGCCTTTGCATCTGGACCAGTCATGTAACAACGGCACGACCTGCACGCCGGGAATGGTAAATTTGAAATCACTGAAACAAATCACGTCTGCGTCATCAGGCAGCTGGTTCTTCAACCACTTTACATGACTGATGTTGTAATCCCCTCCCGAGCGCAGCACCGTTGCTATTTTCATCCACTTACTCCTGAGTGCTGGCCAGCCAGTCTTTAAGGGACATCTGAGGGATGCTCGACAACTGCCCACACGAAACAACGCGGATCTGCGGCAGGGCCGACGCGAAAAGCAGCCCGATGTGTGACAGGTTCTTTGGCTCCCCGCCCCCCGGATAACGGGCTTCCTGTGTGCCATCCACGCCCACCAGCGCCACGTCGGTGTATCCGAGGCTGTAAGCCAGCCCCAGCGCGCCGTATGCCGAATTGCCACTATGGATCTTGCCTGGCTCTTCCGACAGCCCCGGCATTGCCGACCAGCGCCATAACCACCACTCCGGGCTGCCGTGATTCTCAGGTTCAGGTCCGCGTGTGGTCTGATCGCCTACGCGCGTTAAACGGTGCACACCCGGGATATCCGGTGCGCCATCCGGTAAGGCGCAAACATACTGAGTTCCACGGCGGCGATTGGCCATGCGGCGCTTATTCTCATCAGAAGGATCGAGGGTAAAGAAGAAGCTCGCGCGTTCTATCCAGTCCACCGCCCCATTAATGGCAATCGTTGGAACTCCGCGGGGAACCTTGAAATTTTTTACGCTTGGGCCCGAGCCAACAATGATGACTCGAGTGCCTTTTCCAGATTTTTTAATTGGTAACATTTCAGCTCCGTGTATCGGCTGCAGTTTATGATATCCACATGCGGCCATTTTTCCCGCGTGCGCAGGAACTCTGATTGCCACTTGTCGATCGAGTGTTGGGAAGGATTTCTCAACGTTTGGGAGTGCGTTCCATGCCAGTGCTGACCATATTTGAGGCTGCAGTCATAGCCGATCAGGAGAATAGTTTCAGCCCCCTGTTCCGCCGCAAACTCGATGGCCATTGCACCACTGTTGAAAGATTCCCGGCTGGCGCAGTACCGACGGTACTCCAGATCGGGAAAACGTGATTTCGCTGATTTACTGGCGGTGATTCGCCGGAAATCCTTAGCGGGTACAGCATCGTAATGCTGCACCCACCAGGCCAGATCACCGGCGCACAAGGCATACAGGTTAGAAAATTGCTGCCAGGTGTTGTTTACGGCAATCACCGGCAACCCTGACGCAGCAACCAGCTCACAGTCACTGCGGAGCAAAGAGGGCCCGCTGGCGGCGCAGATGAAGGTTTTTTCTGTTATCACAGACCGAAGCTGTCTCTTGATGGCTTTGGTGCGTGAGTAATCTGAATGACGTTCAACATACAGCCCCGCTGAAGTGACGGTGCCAGCGAAGCACCGTGTTTAAGATGTACGGGATAATAATGAACGTGAAACGCAAATAACACTAAACATTTGAAGCATGCACAAACATTCGTGATTTAACTTTCAATCTCCAGGGTATCACCGGCGGATAGATCACAGTAGGCTAAAATCAGCTTTATGGCGTCATCAGCACCCCAGACAGGCGCAGCAAAATACCCGTTTCGCCGGTGCCTGGCAATCGCGGCCAACTGTTCCTTAGTCGGCTTGTTTCCACCCCACTTCAGCTCAAGCCTGAGTCCATGGTATACGCCCCGGGCCATATCCAGATTGATGTCCAATTCGCCTTTTTTTAGCCCTTCAGCCTTCTGCCTCCCGGCTGTGGCCTTACCGCGCAAACCGCCATTAGGCACTGCATAGAGCGCTTCATAAATATCGGGGCGCTGACGCTCTATTTCGTAGAATACACGGCACTGTTCGTAATGCTCCTGCTTCCCTTCAAAATCATCCGGGTGGGATGCCAGATAGGCCATCGCCACCGCATGCGGTGACAGGTTCTTTTTGCTTTCCTGGAATACCTTCGGCACTTTCAGCTTCGCGCCAGCGCTCCGCTGCTTCTGAAAGGCCTGGAATTCCTCTTCAGACTGGAATCTCAGCATCGGTGATGGCCATGCTTACGAACCGCTGCCTGAAGCTGTGCGTGGTGATCTGATGCGCAATCGTCATCACAAAAAACCTGCCCGTCCTTTACCTTTTCCTGGCAGTAATAGCAGGTGCCGCATGGCGGGAATTTTCTGACAGCCAGGTTGTTTTTCACTGTCTGAACGCCTGCACTCAGGAGCAGATCAGTATGTTCGGTTACCAAATCCAGGGTATCACTCATTTTTATCACTCAACGGCTTTATAAGGGTAAAACTCTCAGCAGGCAGGCTTTGAAGCTCATATTCGGCCTGCTCTGAAATAATTGTTATGAAATCCACACCAAAATAAACACTAAATCTTTTTGCCAGATCAACTGATAACGGTAGTTTTTGCGTCAGGTAACGGCTTAGCTTGCTGGGGCTGATCCCCATTTCATACGCAGCGTCATCCTGCGTTTTACCACTGGCCTTCAATGCGTTAGAGAAACGTTTTCCGGGAAATGTCATAGGTTGGTTCCATAAAAAAAGCACCCTTTTCAGGGTGCTGTAGCGATGTCACAGATGAAAATGAGCATGCTCATAGATGAACATCAGCACATACATGACAGTGAAAATAATGCAGAAACCGGCACCAGCTTTAGACAGGCTTTCAGTGAATCTGGAATAGCGTGAGCGGCGCGGCTTGCCCGCGTGATTTACGAAATCGACCATATTGTTTGCCTCTTAGATTGATATAGGTGCAATTGCATCTTGCACAATATGCAATCTAGCTGCAGGCGTAACCCTGGTCAAGAAAATATTTAGTGTTTATTGCGAGTAAGGGGAGATTTTGAAGGAATTCAGTGATTTTTAATCGTGCGTTATTGCGCTTTGTGCTGCTCCAGAAGCGCGCGACCGCTCTCTGCCCTGGCTTTCAATCCGCCCCCCTGCTGAGGGCGCATACCTTCCACATTCGAAAGGCCGGCTTTTTCAGCCTGCTCTACCTCTCCCTGTGAAATCCATCCTTTGGCCACAAGGTTATTGAAGCGTGTAAGGTATTGGGAGGGCACTGTCATGCAGGTTTTCATATAGCGATCGTACATCGGTTTATATTCAGGTGATTTTTCCAGACCAATGTACTGCATGCTGTCCCGGTCCTGAGCATTAAGCCGCATGCGTGTCAGTTCCTGGTTGTACCAGGCATCGTCGTACCCCAGCGCATCACCTGCTGCTGCCGCTTTAATTAAAAAATTCTTGTCCTGAAATTTTACTGCCGCGGCCAGATTTCCCTGCGCCTTCACTGTGCGGTCGCACGCCTCTGTAAGCGAAGCGCTGGCGGTCTGCGCGACCGCCAGCAGTAATGTGATCCCTAATAGTTTTCGCATCATTTGTCTTTCTCGTTTAAGCGAATTACGTTGTGCAATATCGCTGCTTCCCACTCTGTCCGGTTGTATTCCCGTAGATGGCGAACAGGTTTTGTGGTGTGCGGATCAAGAACAAACACCATCGCGTTATCATCACCGACCTTGTTAAGCGAAAATACCCGGCTTACTTCGTTCTGGTTGAGGACTACCCCATAACGCTGGGCGAACTCATCAAGATATGCCCGGGTCACCCCCTGGCTTGCTGCTTTTTTCCGCGTGCGCAAATTCCTGTCCCTCATCTAAAGACACATACAAATAATCCTCGTCATCATCAGCTGTCGCTATCAACGGCAGAAAATGGCGAGATGAATAATAGAGCCCTCGCTCGAGCCTTGCCTCTTCGTAGAGCGCCGCTGCCACCAGGGTTAATGCCTCTCTGGGATAGCTGTAATCGGCTTTAACATCCACATCTACAGACCTATTAGGCAATTTTGCCCCGTGACCGATCAGGATGCTTTTTACCGCAGGCCAGTACGGGCCGTAAGCCCGGTACAATCGAGGCTCGATGCGAAGGCGCTGTTTTAGCGCAATTATATAATCTGCCACAAATTTTTGCTCACTTCGCCCATTCAGAGAGCGAATTAGTGTCTGCTGCAGATAGGCCACGTTTGGCCTGAGGGTGTCTAACAATGTCGCCATGCGATGTTGTGCCGGTCACCCGGCACACTCCTGAGTCATTAAGCCGTTTCAATTACGTCCAGAATATCGGACAGCGAAAAATCGGTGGAGATCAGCCACCAGCTGCCGGGGAAGTCACTGCCTTCTGATCCGCCGCCCTGGAACTTCGCGTTGAATTTCTCTTTAAGCTTGTCTTTTGCTGCAAAGAGCTGCCCTTCCTTACCCTTAGGATCAAAGAACCCTCGCGCTTTACCCGGCCCAAAGGAGCCCATATTCCGGCGTTTGTAGGTCAGCTTGATATCCGAACCATTCACCCTGGAGGTGATCCCCAAATTGGACAGGCGTTTATCCATGTCGTTACGGCTCGCCTCTTTCTCTTCACGCTCTGCCCGGCGGGCCTCCAGTTCCTCCTGGGTCACCGTCCCAGCTTTCAGCTGCCACTCGTCCACCACGCGCTGACGGTCTTCAGCCGAGAGCCTGCTCACCGTCTCGTTGATTTTCTTAATCAATGGGTTGGTATCGAATACCCTTTCCATATCCGCTGCAGTTATTTCATCCTGGCGAAGCAACCCGGCCAGGACGGCGTCAATGAAGCATTCACGCAGATCAATCGCACCTCGCTTGAAGCTAAGGGCATATACATTCGCTACCTGGGATGTTCCAGACAAGACACGCGCCATGCTATCTGCCTGCTGGATCGTCCCTGCAGTGACTGCTGCCCTTATCTCTTCCAGTTCCTCCTGTGCCTGCGCGCGGGACGCCGCCAGCGTATTATTCTTGCTCTGGCTGATCAGCTCATTGACGGCAATAATGCGGGCGCGCTCGAAGGCATCCTGGTTGGAAAACTGCGCTGGTGGCTCAAAGCGAAGATAGGAGCGCCCATTTTCCCACTCTGACTCGCTTAAATACTTCCCCGTTTCCCGATAAAAAGCGACGTATTTACTGCTCTCACCAGTGGCCGAACCGCCACGAGATGCAATTTCATCACCGACTCGCTTAATCCAGTCAGCGACATAAAGTGCAATCTGGTCGGCTGAGGCATTTTCACCATACGATTCGATGGCCGTTGTGTACTGGGGACCAAAAAGGGCAATCATAAACGAACGTGAATTGCTTCTGTCTCCCGCCACCGCGCCACGGAACCAGCTGGCAATGGCATTTTTCAGAGAGTCATCATCCCGATCCGGGTACACAATTTTCGCACCGTTGGCCTTATACCAGGCGTCACTACGGATAATTCTCGCCCGGGAGGGCGACACATATCCCTGCTCACTCAGGGTTTCCAGCTGGTATTGCGAGCCGTTCCATATCAGACCTTTGTCATCGGTAAGGCGCAACACTCCCTGCCCCAGATAGCGATAGAAATCTGCTTTGGTCAGCAGCTCTGGTACGCGCGTGATTGAAATACCGCCGCTAATCTTCGTCAGGATTGAGACTTCATCCGGGGACAGGTCCACTGGTTGCGGCAACGAAAGCACGTTAATCACTCGCTTGTGTGGCGTAATGCTGTTCGGATCGCTGACAGCCACCAGCGTAGCCGTCTGAAAATCAAAATCGATGCTGATTATTCGGGAGTACGCGGCTCTTTCTACAGCGTCGTCATATACGCGATCCCGGTAACCAGAAGAAACCGGATAGAACTGCCCGATCTTAAAGGTGCGTCCATTGACGATCAGCATGCTGGCGCCGTGGTCGATCACGTCAGTATCGACGTCAAGCAGGCCATTTTTTATGGCGTCCGAAATGACCGGCCGCAGTTGCTTAATTTTCTTTTCTGCATCACTAATCCTATTCAGGCGCCGCTGTTGCAGGTTCACGCTCCGGCGGGCCGCCCCCTGGGCTTTAAGCTTATCGGTCAGATAAGTATTGGCAGCACGGATTCGCTCACCAAAAGCCCGCACTTTGTAGCTGAGGTTTTCACCAGCGACCTCTTTCGCAAGTTTCGCCTGTATCTCTTCCATCTCTCTTCGAGCTTCTTCCACTTCAGCGTTGAGCTTTGTCAGTTCGATATTCAGGTCATGCAGGATCGTTTCTTCTCTGTCAGAGCTGCTGGCTGCCGCGTGTTGCGCCTTCATGTAGTTAACGAGGTTGATGTTTGCCCGGGATTTTGCAGCCTGCAGAGCAGCAGCTTTGATCGCTTCCTGTTGCTCACGAATGCGGCGCTCGCGCTCTTCAGGGTTGGATGCCAGCAGCAGCTGCATTTCCAGCACGCTGTCGGCGTCTGCGTTGTCTGCGGTCGCTTTGTCAGATGTCAGTATTTCGCGGATCCAGTCTTTTTTACGGCGCAGCGTCTTGAGACGGAACTCATCAAAGGAGCCTTTGCCACAGTAATAATGCACCCGTACGCTGTCATGCGTGGATCCCACGCGAGCGCCGCGGCCATTACGCTGGTCGATACTGGCTGGCGTCCACGGCAGCGTGAGATGGTGGACATCTGACGTGCCCTTATGCAGGTTAATGCCTACTTCAGCCTTTTTATTGCAGATAATGATCTGCGTCCGGCCCTCCTGGTAATCCGCAGCAATTTGCTCGAGGCCGCCAAGGGAGACTTCATTCTGGGCTGAGATATAAGCCTCATAAGCCTGCTTCTGCTCATAGTATGTCGCCAGTTGCTCCTCGGTTGGCTCCTCCGGCAGTTCTTTTGGCGGTTTCACAGCCTTAACTTTTTTCGATTTTTTACCGGCATCCGCCACAGTGGTCGCATTAAGAATACCGATCTGCTCAGCGGCCATGCCCAGGGCGGAGCAGAGAATACGCTTCAGCTTGCTGTGCTGGCTCTTTTCATCGGTGAAGATGATCTGTTTACCGCGCTTCAGCCCTTCCCGAAGATTTTCAACCAGCACCGAGTATTTCGGCGGTACCGGATGCGAGATCGTGGTTTCATCTATGCCAAATTTAGCGATCCGCGATAACACTGCCTGCTCATATACCTCAGGCACCACCAGCTCACAGAAATCACCTTTTGCAGTGACGACTCCGCGCCCGCTGGATGCATAACCGTCTTCGTCATCATCGCTGCCTGCGGACTTAGGCAGGTCATCACAGAGCTGCTGAACAGCAGCCATACTGTCCGCCGGGAAACGGAAAGTGATCTGGCGCTTATACAGATCGACGTCCGTACAGACACGGTCCATATCGCGGATGATTGCAAATATGGAGTCCGGTTTAACGAGTTCACCATCTTCATCGACCGTGTATTTGTCGGTAATACCCAATGACAGCTTCTCTGCACGAACACGCAGTGTCTCATACAGCTCCGCCTGCTCATCAGTCATCGGTGCCGGTTGAATATTCTCATCCAGCTCGGGTATTTTGACGTCCTGAGCAACGTCCTGAGAGGTTTTTAATGTCGTCCAGCGGTGGAAGATACCGCGTAAACCATCCAGGTTCTGGAAGCCCACCAGCCCGTCACGCTCTTCAATTTCACCGCTGATTTTCTGGAACAGTACCCGGTCTGTCTTGCCGAACACCTTCACAAAATCATCCGGGGTGTGGATCCCCATTCGGGACCATTCCTGCATGCTGACTACGTGGGAAAGCATGTTAAACGCATCGATGGGGGAGTTTACGACTGGCGTTGCTGAGAGCAGTACACAACCTCGACCGTTATTCTGAGCCATCAGATAAGCGTTTTTTACAGCCATATCGCGCGCCGACTTCGCCACCGACGGCAACGGGAGATATGCTAACTGCGCAGCCTCACGCCCGGCGGAATAGCTGTTGCGGTAGTTATGTCCTTCATCAGCAATGACGTTATCAAAGCCCATGTCCTCAAAATACGGATAGTCGTATTCTTTGGTTGTGCCGGTGTCGGAGTTTTTCGCCAGCACGTTATTACGCTTATTGGCCTCACGATGATTTTCCGGCACCGCGGTAAGTCGTCCTGCATCAACGAGCTGGTGGAGCACGTCATGCGCATGATCGCGGACCGTCTCTTCTTTCAGAGGTATGCGGGCATATTGCTCTTTGGTCATGACCACTGAACGATAGTTGGACTGAGGGATGGCATGCATCCGGGCTTTGATTGTCGCTTCGTCCACTTCCACCAGCGCATCACGCATTTTTGGCGCGCCGGTTTTCGGGTCGGTAATTACAGCGCCAGCCTCGTTACGCATCTCGACCTGAGCGATCGCCCCATCACCGCCACGAACCGGATCGAGGCCGATAAACAGGATGCTGGCAAACGCCTCCGGTGAATAGAAATTCTTCGCTTCGTGGTACCAGTTTTCCAGTACAGACTTTGGCACCACAATGGCAGTACGTTTACTACGCCCGCATTCAAAATTGTAGGCCTCAAGCGCCAGCGCGGTGAGCGTTTTACCGAGCCCGGTGCCGAAGCCTAAAATGCCCCGACCATCCTCAGACAGGCGCCTTACCTCCTTGTTCTGGTACCCAAACGACTCAATGTTGCCGCTGACACCCTTTAAATTTAACGGTGCATCAGACTGTTCATAAGGGATAAAGGCGTTGAATGCATCGTTATAGTCAGCGACAAGGTTATCAATCTCGTCGTGCTGACGGATCCAGGCGTTAAACTGCTCTTCCAGTCCTTGAATGCGAGCCATATATGCAGCTCCATTCACCCCCGCTGGTTTCTGGCCATTGAGATATTTTTCCAGCTGCGCCGGGAATCCGTCACCATCTTTAGCGGAGCGCTTGCCCCATTTGTAGACCGGCAGCCCCGTCTCTTTGTCGCGGCCCTGGATTGTGCCGTAGCGGTAACCAGTAAATACCCCATCCCGGCCATGGTAGTTCGTGTCAGAGATCAGGCGGGCGTTTTCATCGGTTTCGATGCGGTCAGCATACAGAAACTCTGTATAGCCGTTTTCCTGCAGGAATTGCAGGATGAGAGTGCGGTCAAACCAGCGAGAATTTAGCTTAAACGCAATATCATCAACGTCGGTCCATTTTCTTTTATCCTGGATCCCCTGTAGCTGGCGCAGCATGTTCTGGCGCTGCGGCCCTTCTGGCATGACAGAGATCGCCCCGCGCAGGGCGGCATTGTTTAAACCGATATCGCCACTGGTTGCGCGGTCAAACGGTACAATATTCCCATCCGGGGTAATGGCGATGCCGTCCTGTGTCGCCAGGATATCCAGCAGGTCATTATCATCAGCAGGCAGTTCGCCGGTGAAGGTCTTGCGGAACTCTTCCACACTGACCGGAACAAGATCCACTTCACTGAAGAGATGACGCACTGTGTCAGCATAATCGGTAGAATTGAAGCTGCTGCCCTTCTCGGTGTTGATCGTGCCGCTGAGCAGGTCAGAGTGCGAACCGTCATGACGTATCGAGGATTTGAACGCGAACCATGGCCCCGCGCCATTACCACTAACCTTGCTAATCATGCCCTGGTTCGGGTTGCCAAACTTACTCATCTCGCCGTTGACCAGACTCACGAGATCCTGCCGCAGTGATTCCAGCTGCTCATCCGACACATGACCGGTTGTTAAAACGCCCCGATAGGTCTGGATACGGATCCCGACCATTGCACCGCGGAAAAGTCGTTCCTGGTGTTTAGGCTTCTGCGTTTTAACCCAGCTCAATACGCCGGCGGTCTGCTGGCTGAAGTATTGCGGGTAGTCTGTAGACGCAGCCTGAATCTGTGCCCAGGAAAGGGACAGAATGCCCTCCTCAGTAGAAAGCAGGCGAGACAGCGCCTCATGCGTTGGCGCGCCATACGTGGCCGGATCCAGAGATTTTTCACGCTGGGTATCGTCAAGCACCCACATTCCACCCCGGAAGCGGTACCACTGGCGGTTAATGAAGCGAGATTCATCCTCAGCAGCGCGCATAATCGCTGGTGGCTCAACCTGAAGAAGCGACCAGTCAATACGGCTTTCAAACTTGTGGATCAGCCGTTCTTTCATCGCGGCGTTGTTGACCTGTCCGTTTTTAACGGTGATCCCGCGGAAAGCTTTTTCCTGCTCACCGTGAACAAAGCGCTTACCCTCATGCTCAAACCACTTTCCGGTGATGTAAGTCGGCCACATCACATTCGCAGTCTGCAGCAGCTGCTCATCAGCCTGGGCAATGAAGTCTGCCAGTTCCTCCGGGTGCTTTCTCAGCATCCAGATATCCACGACGGTAGAGGTACCTGACGCATCAAAGGTCCCGGTTGGCAGCCGGTGCGCTCCGAGGAATTCAGCCTTGCGGCTCACCTCTTCTCGCAGGCGCTTCATATCGCTCCCGCTGGTCATGCCGTAAGGCACAATGATCCCGGCGTACCCGCCCGGCTTAATTTTGTCCAGAAGGCGAAGCACAAAGTAACGGCCAATATTTTTCTCACCGGCATAGGCTGGATCGAGGTTGGCAAATGCGCCGCGGTTGTTCCCGAATGGCACGTTGGCCACGCAGTGATCAAAGAAGTTATCCGGGCTGGAAGAAGCCAGCTGCTCAAAGGGAGAAATTGCGATGGAATCGCCAGGGTGCAAAAGCTGGTTAATGGTCCCCGAAATGGTATCAATCTCTGCCGCGGTCATCAGCACGCCGCGAGGCTTAGCTTCATGGAAAACCCCGACACCTGCGGAAGGCTCCAGCACGTTTCCTGTATCGGCGCCGTAGAGTTTCAGGGCTTCCCAAATGCCCTCTGCGATCGGCTGCGGTGTGTAGTATTCACTTTCCGTTCCACCGATACCGCCATTGCCGGTATAGCCAGCCAGTGTCTGGCGCTGCTCATCGCTTAATGCCGCACCGGGTTGCAGTTCGTTTAGCAGCGCTATAGCCGCGGCGTTTGCCGATTTCCTGAGGGAGTCCCAGGACTTGCCGGCAATTTTTTCCACCCCGAAGCGAACAGGTGCCTTCACTTCTCCCAGCGATTTAAGATACCGAACCAACTCCGGGAGGTTACGGCACGCCATAACACCCAGCGTAAGCGGATTATCAAGGTCAAAATTCATATTGCCCAACTCCAGCGTACTTTGATTAAGATGCAATAAACACTAAACTTTATAATCTTACACAAGGTTCGCTGGACTGATGAAACTAATCGCACAATCCGACGTCCGTAAAGCCCTAACCGCCCGCCTGCCAGCAGCCGCCTCTGATCGATCACCTTCAATGCTTTCGGGGCTCATGACCTCCGGCGGCGGGCACGTTTTTACTCGGTCGTCCGGCATGTTCGACCTGCTCGGACGGGAAGCGAAAGAAGGCAATAACCTGGTAGGAGTGGGCGGGGCCATGCGGGATGACATATCTCTGCCTGACGATCGCTTTTTGAAATATCCGCTGCTGGAAGAGATGGCGACCTATCCCACACTCGCCACGGCACTGAACATTCACCTGACGCACGCGCTGTCGTACGACAAAAAAACGAATAGTATTCTCACTTTCCAGCCTCTTCAGAAAGGAGGTAAGGCCGATGTGTTAGCTGCGCAGAAAATCTGTGAAGAGTTAAACAGCGATCTGGGCAGCATGCTTAACGAAAACATTGCGCTGTTTGCACAGGTTGCCGCTGTCCTGGGGGTTTCATTCATTCGCCCACATGCGGAGCCGGGTGTCGGCATTTTATCGCTTGAATGTAACTACTACACCCTTCCCCAGTTCATTCGGGAATATCACATTGGTGGCCAGTTGGCCGGGTTCACCGGCGACTACCTTAAGTCGGAATACGGCGGCAAGGTACTGGCCGAGCCCTGGGATCTGATACCGATGCGCATCGCCGGATGGCGCCCGCGCGCGACAGTCATTCCAACTTATTCAGGAGCAGAAAGCTACAACCTGCTGGGCAACCCGATGGCGCGGACGCCAACAGAAACCCAAAACTATGGCTGTAGCCTGATTGAGCCAGCGTTCGAGTCGTATGAAAACCTTAAAGAGGCAATCCGCGCGGTTCGTTCAGCAAGGATGAACTCAGCAAAAATTGACCGCTTACTCTCCGTGGCCATGAACTCGCTGGATCCCGCTCAAGCCGCCAAATACCAGCACACCATCAGCCATGTGCTGAAGCGCTCCGCCGATCTGATGGAGGGGCGCGCTATGCGCGGGCGATGGTCACCGACAGTCACCAATACCGTCATCCCTGTGCTCGGTGACGGGAAACAGCAAATGGGCATCGATACTTTCAGCATCGATCCCAACATCTCCGGCATTGACGACGTGATGATGTATCTCAAAATGATGGCCGGTTCCGTCGGCCTCGATTACTCCCTGCTAGGCTGGGCCGATCAAATGTCTGGTGGGCTGGGTGAAGGGGGATTCTTGCGCACCTCTATTCAGGCTGCCGCCCGTAGCCAGTGGATACGCATGGCGTGTGAAACGAGTATTCATCGCACCGTCGATATCCACATGGCCTACAAATACGGGAAAGTCTGGACGCCTCAGGATCGTCCGTATTCGATTCGTTTTAACTCTGCAAATACCGCTCTTCAGCAGGAAGAAAATGATGCTGCTGATAGCCGGGCCAACTATGCCAGCGTCGTCACGACGATCATTGATGCCATCAGCAACAACGATGTGCTCTCAAAATCCGAGACATTCAAGCAGCTGCTGTTCGGCAATATCCTGAACCTGGGCGATGACGTGGTGGTGAAACTGATAACCGAAATAAAAAAAGCGAGCGACAACGACGAGCATAAAAACCTTTTTGAGTCGCTACTTACCCTTGATGAAGAGCGCCGCAGCCGGGTGCTCGGTGATGTGTAATAACCGGAGGTTTTATTTTGACCACTAAAGTTCTGTTGCAACATACGGATCGTTTCTGCCTTTATAAAAATGCCCGTAAGGGACGGCAGAACGGACGCAACTACCTGCTCTCAGCCGTTAAATCGATGTTTGAAAACGCTGAAACGCAGGAAGGTCTGAAGCTAGGGGAGCTGTATGGCTATTATGGCCATGGCCGCCGTCAGCTGGCGGGGCTGGATGTTCCTGAAACCGCTGTAGTAATGGTTGAAGGCCGCCCGGTTCTCATTGATAACGTGCCGGGTTGTCGCACTGTTCATCTCTCCATCGATGACGAAGGGATCATTACGCACACCCAGGAAATTTTTGATAACGAGCCGGGCCGCATTATCGCCGGGCTGCTGGAGTCGCGCGCGGGCGGATGGTCCTGGGCCACCAGCGGAAAGGATGGCACTGTGTCCATTCCTACACGTTTCTTCGGCATGGACTACGTCAAAAACCCTAATTTCGTGTCGCTCGATCACCCGGCCTACATGAATGAATCCGCTGATGAGCAGGAAGGTAAATTGCTGGAAAGCCTGCAAAGTCGTGGCTTTACAGAAGCTGGGGCCAAAGATGTGGCGAGCCATTTTCACAAAATTGGTGAACAAGAAATTTCCCTGGTTAACCCGCTACTTGTTGAGGAAGCGGAAATTGCTCTGCTGGAAGCCCGCGGGGAGATTATCGATCTCGCCACGCAGCTGGATGAAGAGAAAGCTAAATCAGCGGGGAACGAAGGGATGCTCGAAGGCCTGAAAACGGAACACGCAGCAGAAATTCAGGCTCTGCAAACCCAGCTGCAGGAGAGTCACAGTAAGGTAGCGGCACGCGATGCGTTTCTTGATGACATGCTGGAGTCTTTACCGGTGTTTGTTACCGAAACCCAGCGCGAAGCATTCAGGAGCATGGACACCCCGGAAGACCTGAAAATTGTCAAAGGCATGTTCGAAGGGCTCCGCAGAACAGCGATCTCCACCTTACCAATCGACCGCAAAAACCCACCGGCAGCTGAGAAAACCACAGCTGCTGAACACGTACCGACCATCTCCTTCAAAGAGCCAAATCTGAACTTTTAACAATAGCACCATCATTAAGGCGGCATCATGCCGCCTTAATTGTTTAGTGTTTGTTGTTGATCTGGTGATTCAGATCGATCTATCATCCGGCCTACCCCGAAAATCCACCAGCAAAGACTGGCGCGGGATAGTTAGCACAAAAAAAAGGCAACTCATCGAGTTGCCCTTAAAAAAATTCAAATTGAAATGTAATTCCTGAGTGCATAATAATGAAATCATTGGTTAATATCAATACAACCACTGCATCTTTTACCAGTAGTGGACGTTTAAACAGTTATGGCCTCTGCGAGGCGATTAAAGCCATTCCCCCCTCTGTATTATCAATGCCTGCTGCGAACACTCTACTGCGAGTTTGTGCAGATGCCTGCGCCTCAAGCGGCTATAAGCTGTTCAAAAGTATCGGGACGATGAGCAGAGAGACTTATCAAAGCGAAAACACGGTCAGGTCGCACCTGAAACTTGCCGTTAAATCGGGGATCCTGACCCGGCGGGAGGTTTTCAAATCTGGCCGTCAGATGACCAATGAGTACACCTTTACGAAAGCTTTTTTGGTGGCAGCCAGCAAATTCCGACAACATGCAGACACCACCCGCAAAAGTGCTCAGGAGCAGTTTGAGAAATTACTTTCGGGCTTCCTTAAAGCGCTGCTGGCGCTCACCTCCAGGCTTTTTTCTGACTCTAAAAAAGCCCCTCAGAAGTTGATCCCCCGAGGCTCCAGGAATTGCACCCAATTATTAGTTAGTAGTGATCACCAGAAAAAAAATAATATCCCCGAAGAGGACAGCAGCATATTCGCGTATCGTGACGAACCTGATAACGCGCCGGTTGAATTTGACGACGTCCGACGTCAACGTACTGCCGTCCAGAATCATGACGCCGGGCAGCATAAGCAACTACGCTGCTTAGAGCAGACCGCCATACACGAGCTCATCTCCAAAGCCGCTGTTAAGCGTGCTGTGGGCTGGGTGAAAGCGAAAACTTCCGGTAAGCCGAAGAGTACAGGAGCAGCCTCAACCAGTTTTAACCATGGCCGCTTTGAGCAAGCCAACAGAGAATTTGACCAGACCTATCAGGATCTCCCCTCTCGCGAGCAATCGAGAGCCATAGGCCAACAACGACTGGCGGAAATCCGCAAAAAACTTAATTCAATCTAAGGAGCAATAATGGAAGACAGACGCAATACTCTGAGCCTGCGCAGTAGATCAGGCAAAACCGGACACACTGAAAAGCGTAAGCCAGCACGCAAACTTTCTGCGGAAGAAAAGGCGCAGAAAAAAGCCGCCCGCCGGGCAGAAATCGACGAGCTTAAAAAAACGTTTGTCTCTCACGCCTCGCCTGAAACGTTACGCAAAAATCAGGCGCGCCTACGTTTTCTGAAACAACTCTGGCCAGCCCTGTTTCGAAATGGCCTGCGGATACCGCTTAAAAACGGCATCCGTGATGACATGCTGGACGATCTCGACGCACGGCATATCCGCGTGCCGCTCAATAAGCTGAATCTGGCATTACACACGTACTGCCGTTGCCAGGCCTATTACATGCTGGTGGCCAACACCAATAACGTTTTCCGTTACGACATTAACGGTAAGCCAGTAGAGAAGATAACCCGCGAAGAGCGCATGTTTTCGTGGCGGAAAATATGCGATTACCGGAAAGAGCATGGCTTACCGCTGTTCAGGCCTTTCTGGCGCGTTCCGGTACCAAAGAAAAAAGGAGCTGGCAAAGGCCGCCCCTCTATTCACATAAAAAAACGTCGTTCCTGATACTCGCTACGCCAGCGTTCCGCCAGCATTACGGTACGCGTTAATCAGGAACTCTATCGGGTGCTCCTTCTGGCCGTAACCAGCACCCGGTAGACTTGCCCAGATTTTGCGACATTTGCTTATCGCCAGTTCAAAGCGGCCAGCGTCCACGTCATCCAGCGCACGACACTCCTTTATCAGCTGCAGCGCCCATTTATCCTGAGATTCAGGGCCGAAATCTGGCAGCTTCAGCAGCGCCTTGTAATGCTCCCAGTCCCGGACCAGATGTTGGTACCGGCCAGATGCCGTAGATTTAAGGCCTTTCGAATTAAGCGTTTTTGCCGCCCGGCCACCAGCAAAGGGATGGGTTGAGAAATCAGTGAAGATCTCAGGTTTCCCATCCTGTCCGGTCACGATCACATCATAGCCACGGCATTTCGTCGCCCGGCTGGTACTGGTTGCTTCTGAAACAGATAGTGCGGTTAAAAACGCGGTGCGATTAGACATTTTCACTCCTGCCATACATCGATTAGATTGGGATCGCAGAAATGCACTCACTTACTCATTGTGGTTATAAGGCGCGCAAGCGCCTTTTCTTTGCAATAAACACTAATCTTTTATAACCTCCAGACCATATCCTGCAGGAGGCTCCACGATGCTACCCTTTGTAACCCAGGTCTTTATTGGTTTTATGCTTTTCGTTAATCATTGCGGCAATGAATTCAATCAGGATGAGGTGATCAGTGATGAGGTATACCCGACGATCATGGTGTGTCAGGCAAGAGGTTCACTGGTAGAGGGGATTAGGCCTGTCTGTGGGAGTGTATTCAACCACGAAGGGGAAGGCACAGATTTATCCGGCATGCTCTTAACCGGGCGTTGAGATGATTCAAAACATGTGTCATGACATGCTGAAAAGAGAGACATGTGTCACAGCATGCGTGGCGGACACCTGAAACATGTGTCATGGCATGCTAACCACCAAAACCATGTGTCACAGCATGCTCTACATGAAAAATGTGTGTCATAACATGCAAAACTGGCCTTCCCAGGCGGGTTATAGCCGAAAAAAAGAGCACCAACCCCCTGCCCCGCATAACCTAACACATGTTTATGAGTCCCAGAGCATCACGAAACACACATTTCCCACACGGCACAGGCTGTGACACATATTTTTGGCCCCATTACATGCTATGACACATGTTAGGCATCTATCGCTTTGAGTTTTTTATTTCTTTTGTGAATGAGCAGGAAGCTTTCCTTGCCCTTCTTGCTGATCGAATACTCGATGTACTCAATTTTTGCCATGGATTCCAGCGCCATCTTAATCATGCGAGTCTGCTCAGGCACAGATGACGTTAGCAAAAGGCGCTCCCTGATGCGGCTGAAAGCGATAGGAGCAGGATTATCCGGCAGGCTGGCGATGTAGGTATACAGCGTTTGCGCCACTTCCTTCCCTTTCAGGAGATGATAGGGGTGCTTCCTTAACAGAATGGTGTAGTCGGCCTGGTATATCTCCCAAAGGCGCTCATCGGCCTGCAAAAGCACTACATCTTCCTTTGGCTCAAGTTCAGCCAGTTTCAGCAGATGCGTGAAAAACCTTTTTCCATCTTCGCGACGATGAAACTGAACAACCTTTGTACCAATTTTGGCAAGAGAGTCGAAGATCCGTTTGCGCGAGCGTGCATTGCACTGGCGGGAGTCCACGCCACACAATTTGGCGAACTCAGTGAACGGGAGGCTTATTGTGTTGCTGCTGATCCCATGCATACTGAACGCGGCGATGATACCCATCCACACGCTGAAATCTGTCGTAATATTAAGCCGTTCTCCTCGAATCACGATCTGGTCATAACCTTCCTTCCGTGAAAACTCCAGGCTCGAAAAGGCTGAGGACACATCGACTTCCTGCTTTTCACCCTTCGCGACTGAGCGGGTTCCCGGAACAAAAATGCCCAGCCGAAGAAGCACAGCAGGCTGAACCGTCGAATTCGAGGTAACTGTCAGCTGCTTGGCAACTTCTTCCGGGTTTTTTAGCGCGTCAGCGATAAAAATTGCATCAATTTCAGAGTTGTTCATAACGCTCAATCCTTGGCCTGGTCCTCAGTTTATAACTGAAGATGTTAATTTATGATTTTCTCTTTAAATACATATAGATATGAGCGTTACACACAGAGTGGGGATAACCGTGAAGGCTACATGATGTGACACACGCTTTAGCATGTTATGACACATATTTTTCATGCTGTCACACATATTCTGCATGCCATGACACATGTTTTGCATGTTATGACACATGGCAACCCCCGTTTAAGCGAGACGCGGCGCGGCCTGGACGAGCCTGGGGATCTGTTTTGGATCTGTTTGGGATCTGTGTGGGATCACTTTATAGGATCTAGGGTGTGGATAAGTGGATATGTGCCTTCATCAGCATCAGTGGAAAAGCATATAGGCCCCAAACGGATGCCTATATGCCTGAGGAAACAGAGATTAATTCACGATACCAAAATCAGCAGCATCCTGCTCCTCATCGTCAAACCTTTTAGCCTGAGCGCGCCACGCCTCCGGCCATGCGACCTGGTAACCCATAAACTCCAGAGTTCTGAGCAATGTTAAACTGGTGCAGTCTTCTGCATCCAGGGTGTACCCCATCGCTGCATTTGCACCGGATACTGAAACATCGTGCAGCAGATCCGTCCTTGAAATATCCCCCACCAGCCTGAATGTGTTCGGCACAGTAATCACATCTGTTTCAAACTGAATTGTGGCCGTTGCAGCGCCATACGTGATCGTAACATTCATGCGTTCTGTACCTCTGAAATTTCACCGAGTAAGAAGTCCAGGAGTTCATCATTATTGATGACCGAGTTAGCACAATAACGTTTATCCAAAATGCACTGGAAAGCCATGGAGTAGACTTCCGTTGCATCGGTACCGCTTAGGGTTTTATTACCGTAAACCCGGCCAATATAGCTCTCGCTCAGAGAGTCATTTATCGCAGCCTCATCATTTGTACCCTCAATCAGCATATAGCCCTCTTTCGGCCCCATGCGTTTACGCAGGAAGGCTTTGGCTTTCTCCAGCCGATCTGGATTGGAAAATTCAAAATGGTGCCCGACTTCATGCCATAAAACCGATAGGTCATTGGTGCTTGCCAGCACCACCTCGCCAGTTGATACAGAGGCATATGCCCGGGCATTTTTTTTAAATGATATCTTCCGTAACGATTTCAGATTGCCATTGGTCAACCGGTAAATTTTTTTCAGCTCTCCCTGGATGGATCCTTTCCCCCAGCGCGCGTCAAAATCTCTGATCGCACTTTTGCTGATATCTATCGTTTTAAGCCATTCATCAGCCTGGGCATCACTAATTTGTGAACGCTCTATAACGCCATCAATATGAGCTTTGAAGGCCCCACTAATATCGTCTCTGGCTACCTGATAATTTGCATAAAAGTCAGTAATACGCTGCGCTACAGCTGGGTTGATTCGGGAAATTCGCTCAATGGTTGCCTGGGTGGACGCATATTCCATCGAGCGTAGCAAATGGCTTAAAGGGCTGTAGCGTGCGCCAAATACTTTATCTTTGGCTGGATCATAATTAGTCATTCCCTTCAGGGCTGGTGACCAGTCCAGAGCATTACGGATCTCCGACTGGTCTAGAGCACCTTGCATCATCGCGGAAAGCTCTTGTGCCTCTGTACGGATAGCATCGCGAGCTGCGCGCGCACGCTCAATGATTGCCAGTTTCTCAAGTTCGGCACGACCGGCAGCACTGTTTTCGACCATCCGTTTATCTGCATCCTCTGCGGACAAAGCCTTCGAACCAAACTGCTTCGAATAAATCATCACCATGTTATGCACTTCGCCGGGGCGCTTCCCGCTCATTTCCGCAGGTATGAGCTGCCGCAACACACCGAGGTAGGTCATGTCGAAAGTTCGACCGCGCCCGCAGTATTTAGTCATTAACGAAGTCATCTGGCGAGCAAGGTCAGGCCGCTCATCTTCCGCTGCAGCAGCAAATTGCTTTAGCAGGCCGCCGAGCTGCCACAACTCACCGTTGGAGAAGCGCATGCGCCAGTCTGATGCTTTCGTCTGGTAAGTATTTATGCCCAGGATCTCGTAAAAATCCCGGCGACTCTGATGGTCGAGTTTTGCTATGACATCGTCTGGCCCTGATCCCAGCAATCTTTTTACCAGCCCCTGGTATGACGTCAGCGCGGCAGTATTTTCAGGGGTGGTTCTTTTCAGCGTGTCAGTGGCATTTTTAATCGTAACACCGAGACGGTAGGCAAAACCGTCTCGTTCTGGGGCTCCAGCGAGCGCCAGAGCTTGCAGAAGGCTTATAACCTGTTCCAGGTTGCTGCAGCTATTGAGCAGCTGAGAGGCGTTTTTAAGCGCCTTCTTGTCGATCGGCAGATTGCCGGGCATAACCTTTTCGAAAAACGGCTTATCGGGCACGCTGTTTTGGGTATTTGAATCTTTCGCAAACTGGGCACGATCAACATCAGTGAGACGAATACGCACCAGCACCGGTTTACCCAACTCAGCAACAGCATCCGCCTGCAGCCCATACGCACTGGCATTGGACAGAAGCCAGTTGCGGTACTCTTCAGCCTGATCGCTTGCGTACGCGCGCCAGAGCCCCAGCGTGCGGCCATTCCCGGATTCCACAATCCGGTCCGACCCGACTATCGGTGCGCCGTTTGCGCTGGTTTCTGATTCAGCCATACCCTCTGGCTGGAGATTGTGTGCAATACGATTAACCTGCAGCTTGCTTTCCAGTGAGGTGCGATCGCGCGGCTGTAACTCCTGCGGATAATCTCCGTTTATGCTGCCATCGAGCCGGTTTGAAATGACCAGATCCTCTACTTCCGCGACAGCATAAGAGACATCAACATGCTGGCCGGCAAGGGTACTGATCGTGGTTGTATGCCCGACATAGGGGAAGTTATCAAAGACTGACATCCGTAACCTCCTATGCCGCCAGCCCGGCACTGGCGACCCAGTTTGCCGAGTGGATTTTCACCTGATCGAATGTCACCTGAGTACCGACAAACTGCTCAAGTTTGTAGAGCGTGAGGAGAAAATCGTCCAGGGGTTGATTAACGAATTTATCGGCCAGAAAGTCAGTCACCAAATCAGGGATCATCACCGGCACTGGCGTCACATCTGTCGGTGCCGCGCTGCCGTAACCGAGCCGTGTCATAACGTCGTCGATCTGGTCATTGATATCGAGTAAGTCCAGGCCCTTTGCGCTACTCGCTTTCACCATGAGTTCATCAAGCTGGTCCAAAAGGTCCAGGCGTTCAATAGCCGTCAGAGTCATGCTGCTACCCCCGCGGCGCCAGCGCGCTGGATTTCCACCAGCAGATCAGATAGCCGCTGTGCCGCCTGATTTACGAGCTCTTCATTCTCATCAAATCGCCCTGCTGCCTGCAGTGTGGCGATAGCTTCACGAACATGGCCACGCGCCGCCCGGATCTCCTGCATGTCGCTGGAGGCCATCACAACTACCGACTTCAGATACTCGATCGCCTGGTTTGCCATTTTATCCGCCTCGCTCTCTCCGCCTGGTGGGTTTTCTTCTTCTGGTGGCTGAACCATTGCCTGTAATGCCCCGACTACGTCAGCCAGGAACGTGGCTTTCATCTCTCCCAGCGGATAGGCCACATTCGGCAGGCTGTTTCTGAACTTAATGCGTACCGTTTTTTCAAACGTGTCAGGATCTTCTGCGGCCATCTCAATGTATTGCTGCGCATAAGTGCCCAGGGCGTCAGCCGCAAAGTTTTTGGCCAGCTGCGGGTATTCCTCCACTCGAGGCAGATAAAGCAGCTCAAACTGAGAAATTTGCTCGTCACTTAAGGCGGTGTCATAAGTAATAATTCCGTGGCGGGCATACTCATAATACGGATCGCTTTCTGGAGGGCGTGGCAGCAATCCAGCCTGGCCTGGCGGCACGGCGCCGATACCGGCGGGACGGTTACGTAGCGCGTAACGGAATTTCCCGGCATTGGCAGTATCGGTATCAGCAGCTGGTGGCGGAGTCACAACATCAGACGCCCCGGCATCTCCGTCTGGTTTCACCAGCGCCATGGCACCAGCCTTTGTGAGCACTTCGTTATCTTTGACGAAAACGTAAATACCCTGTAGCCCCGAAATGCGGAAATACGTGAACGAGTAACCGGCATCGCGCGCTGCCTGATATTGCGCATATAATTTTTTGGCAGCCTCCCCGGGCGCTGCGCCGTTGATGGAGATTTTGGCAGATGCTTTGATGTCGAATTCATTCGATTGCGTGTACCAGATAGCGTTAGCACCGCTTACGGAGGCTTTTTTTAATGTTGGCCACATTGCGCCGGTCTGTATGTCCGACAGCTGTACTGTAGCTGCTGGGCCTTCTGCGCTGCTATTATCGCCAACGTTCCCGCCGCCATTTCCGCCTGAGCGTGTTTTTATTTGTTCACTCATTTCCGCAATACGGGTACGAAGTTCCGCGTTGTAGTCCTGCTGATGCTCAATATCCACCTGCAGGCTGTTAAGGCTGATCTCCAGGTTGGTCGCCTGCCCTTTCCCTTCCCCGAGAGAACTTTGTAGCGCCAGCTCCTGCTCATTCTCTGCCTCAAACTGCTGCTGGGCCTCAGCGAGATCGGCTTTCATGCGCTGCTGACGTTTCTGGTTCCGCTGGAATTTTTGCGTGTTGCGCTCGATGATGTTCGACAACGTCATCGTGACCTGTGCCAATGACATATCGCGCCCGCCCATGGGCGCGACAACGTGAGTGACGTCCTTTTTATTTAACAAAAACTGGAACGCGACCAGGACATCACCGGGGAGTATTTTGTCTTGATCCCCGGATGGGCTATGGAACATTACGGTAACCACTTGCCCGTCACTAAGAGAGATCATCGCAGGCATAACAGCAAAGCCGGCAACACGACGAACCCGCCCGATACTGGCCCCGCCTAACGTTTTCGTACCGTCATCTGCGCTGCCAGCAGTGTCATCTCCAGCGGTGATGCCGGTACCGCCCATTTTCTGATTGAGCGCCCGTATAAACGCGCGCATGGTTTGCGCGATGCGATTACGTGTTGTCGAGATGGCTTCAAGCAGCGCTTCACTTTCATCAGACGAATAACTGCCAAAGCTGGATTTTTCCAGATCCTGAATAGTGATCTTTTCCAGAATGCTATTACTCTCCAGCAACGCTTCGACAGTATCGGGAGTAAGCTGCCGCGGTGAATGATCGTGGAAATTAACTATGCGAATAGCGCAATCACGATTAATAAGCTCACTATTAAACATTAAGCGTTTTCTCCAGTTCTTTTAATTGCATCTCAAGCTGCGTGCCCGTTGATTTCTCCTGAGCTAATTCCGTTTTAGCTTGCTCTATTCGTGCTGATAATTTGTCTTTTTGCGAAGACACGCCTTTAATTTGCTCTTCAAGAGCTATGTTTGACGTTTTTTTATCTGCTAACTGGCCTTTCACTTCCTGTATTTGCTGTGCAGTTGATTTAACAGAAGCTTTTTTATTGAGGTCAGCACTGATGGCTCTTTTGGCTTTAGCCGCCAAAGCATCGGTGAATTTTTTGGAGTTCCGGGCTGCGGCGGTGCCAGCTGAACGGGCTACATCAGCAATGCTCTCACCAATGTGTACCGGAATGACTTTCCCGTTTAGCTTCACCATTGAAATATCGCCGGTATCGTTGATCTGGAAAAGTAACTCCTGCCCATCCTGAAGCGTGATTGTTGCCTGCTTTACCTGAATCGAATCTTTCCGCGTTGCCTTATTGCTGGCAGAGGTTTGAATTACGGTAACGTTATTTCGGTTTAACGCATCAATAAGGGGCTTAAGCCCTTTCTCCGTTATTTGAGAGAAATCAAGGGAGGCATAACTTTTCCCATTTCTAGAAACTAAAGACATATTACCCCTCAAGGCTATCAATAGTACAAATACGGCTTTCCACATACTCCATCGGGAATATCCGGTATAAGGGATTCCATAGAGAGTCTCCATGAACTACCCGAACCGTCATGATCCACTTGCCAGGTGAGTGAATTTTTTGGCGTGATATATAAAGATATTCGCTGTTCACCCCCCTCATTCCCCGCTCAAGTGGGCGACTGCGACCTGTAATGACAGTTGTGGGGTTTTTTACGTCCCGAAAGTCATACGATACCTGAGCCCCGCGAAAGCGTTTTCTCGTAGGACGAAATGAAAATGGGATCCTGACGGCTTGTGAAGTAAACTCCAGCTCTCCGAGCAGCAGGTCTGTAACGGCTGTCCGGCGAATAACGAACCTGTCAATTACTGCGGCAATGCTCAATGCTGCAACGACATACTCGATCATTTTTCCGTACCCTTTTTAGTCAGTATTTTGGAAATGACCTGCACAATGGTGTCCATATTGAGGCGTTTAATTGTGCTGATCATCTCCTGCCCGTTGTTACTTGCCAGCAGCACTGACAAGTAGATCAGTGGCTTATCAAGCTGCCGGATCTGGCCTATGTAGAACGCAATGAGGCCAGCAATTACCGCGATGATGATTTCTGTCATGAAGTCGAGCAGCAGGCCCTTAAAACTCGAGCCTGTCAGCCTCCCCTCTCGCCGTCCGTGCAGAAATGCGCCTATTCCGCTTAGCACCGACAACAACAGAACGACGGCAACATGTGACAATTCCGCATCTATTGGGAACATCACGCACACCCCCCTTTATGGCCATTGCCGTGATGGTCGTAGAGTATCGAATGTGCGGTAGGTGTTTTTATATGAAAATTAAAGATTCGTGTTTGTTGCTGGTGGGTGCATGCATTTCGCATTGAACAAGTTTCGTTTGGCAGGGCTTAGGATGAAAGGCCTACTAATTACAGCCGTTTACATGATGAATGAATAGCTGATAGGTATGAATTAAAAGCCATGGACATACCCATGGCTTCAGAGATTATGTGGCCGATTCTACCGGTGCTTTAGGCCATTCGTCGGCCTGAATAGTGGAAGGGTCGATTTTCGTTAGAGCATATCGATACTTCTGCCATTCCATCAGCCAGGGTTTATCTTTCTCGTCAATATAACCGCCGTCTAATGCATCTTTCAGGGGGGCTATTACCGAATCCGCCTCTTTGCGCAAGGCTGTTGCTTTTGCAATTGCCGCCGCTTTTGTCTGCTCAGGCGTGGGTGGTGGAATGTCCTCCCAACAGGGCATTCCGTTAGCCCCTGCGGCACGTTGCTTACCAGGGGGAGGATTTCCCATAAATTCGCCAGCAATTTCAATGCTCACCTCCAACCCGTCGAAAGGCCATGTTCCAGCCTGCTCATAAGAATCTCTTAAAGAGTTTGGGAAAAATGCATTCTCATTTGCGCTATAAACATATTCACTCATATTAGCTCCCGAAAGAAATCCACTGACCGCCCTCATCAGCGACATTGACATGTGCAGTGAAGCCGATCGGTTGTTGTTCGGTCGCGCCCCACGTATTCCCGCCACCCCATCCCGCATCAGATACAATTACCTGATCCACCTTTGTTGGGTATCTGATTGGGAAGTTGACTGTTTTGGTTGTTGCACCAGTGAAATCTATTGTTCCGTACTGGATCAGTAGATCGCCTAGCTTGTACCAACCTGGACCTGAAAGAATGTTCAAATCCGCGCGTACCAGCGCTGCGCTACTGCGTGAAAGTAAGGTCCTAGCAAAAGCCGTAAAGTCGGCCAACACCAATAGATCCTTACCGACGAAATAAGGCAACTTATTGGCAGCTCCAACAAGCCCTGAGAAAGACGTTAATGCCGCATGAATAGGCTGCTTACCCGCTAACGCATTAGTGACTGTTGTTGCGAAATTAGGGTCATTGCCCAGCGCCGTTGCCAGCTCGTTCAGGGTATCCAGGGTTCCCGGTGCGGAATCCACCAGAGCTGCCAGCGCCGCCTTCACAAATGCTGTGGTGGCGATCTGGGTGTTGTTGGCCGTCTGCGCTGCGGTCGGTGCGGTTGGCGTGCCGGTGAGCGCCGGGCTGGCCAGCGGGGCCTTGAGGTTCAGGGCGGTGTTGATCGTGGTGTTAAGCGCGGCGATCGCGGCCTGCACGAATGCCGTGGTAGCGATCTGCGTGTTATTGACGGTCTGCGCAACGGTCGGCGCGGTCGGCGTGCCGGTGAGCGCCGGACTGGCCAGCGGGGCTTTAAGCGCCAGCAGGTTGGTCATGGTAGTGGCAAAGTTAGGATCGTTACCCAGCGCCGTTGCCAGTTCGTTCAGGGTATCCAGGGTTCCCGGTGCGGAATCCACCAGGGCTGCCAGCGCCGCCTTCACGAATGCCGTGGTAGCGATCTGGGTGTTGTTGGCCGTCTGCGCTGCGGTCGGCGCGGTCGGCGTGCCGGTCAGGGCCGGGCTGGCCAGCGGCGCCTTGAGGTTCAGGGCGGTGTTGATCGTGGTGTTCAGGGCTGTGATCGCAGCCTGCACGAACGCCGTGGTGGACAGCTGCGTGGTGTTAGTGCCCGCCGCTGCGGTCGGCCCTGTTGGCGTACCGGTGAGCGCCGGG
>Ga0302349_1000215_pt1 | contig 92526 bp, 87 predicted proteins | sample PhyAR1_FD_202176 | JGI IMG/M metagenome (GOLD analysis project Ga0302349, IMG submission 202176) | Leaf surface microbial communities from alfalfa plants in UC Gill Tract Community Farm, Albany, California, United States - DLSL A.R1... | ecosystem: Host-associated > Plants > Phyllosphere >... | reverse complement strand
TTGACCAGCAAGCCACCCCTTCGGATAGAGTTACTGGAACACAGAGGATTTGGGAAAAAAATCCTTTGCTGTAACGTGGGGTCGCAAGATTATAGAGAAGTCGGTTACAAAAATCGAACCCTATTTCACTATTTATCCGCTTTATTCTCACGGCAGGTGCGGCAGACGCAGGTACTCTTCGCTCTGCATCTCCTGCAGGCGGGATAAGCAGCGCTGGTACTCAAATTTCAGCCGCGTCCCCTGATAAATCTCGGTCAGCGAGGTTTCCGCCGCCACCACCAGCTTCACATGACGCTCATAAAATTCATCAACCAGTGCGAGGAAGCGGCGCGCCTGATCCTCGGTTTTATAAATCATCACCGGTACATCATGCAGCAGCACGCTGTGGAAACGGCGCGACAGGGCAATGTAGTCATGCTGGCTGCGCCCTTCCCCGCACAGGGTCGTGAAGTTGATCGCCAGCACACCCTCACTGACGCCCAGCGTCGGCATCTGACGGTGGTTAATCTCCAGCACCGGTGCCTGCTCCGGTTTACCGCCCGCCAGCGCCTGGAACATGCGCGCCATCTCCGCATGGGTCGCCGCGTTCAGTGGATAGTTCCACAGATGGGCCGAGGTCAGCGTCCGTAACCGGTAATCGATACCCGCATCAACGTTCATTACATCACAGTGGGTTTTAATCTGCTCAATCGCTGGCAGGAAGCGCGCACGCTGCAGCCCGTTGCGGTAGAGATCGTCCGGCGGAATGTTTGAGGTCGCGACCAGCGCGATACCGCGTTCAAACAGCGCCTCCATCAGGGTACCGAGCAGCATCGCATCAGTAATGTCAGAAACGAAAAATTCGTCGAAACAGAGGATATCGGTTTCGGCTTTGAAGCGGTCGGCGATGATCAGCAGCGGATCGCTCTGGCCCTGCAGTTGGGTCAGCTCTTCGTGTACCCGCAGCATAAAGCGGTGAAAGTGCAGCCGCAGTTTGCACTCGCCAGGAATAGACTGAAAAAACAGATCCATGACCCAGGTTTTTCCCCGACCCACACCGCCCCACATGTACAAGCCACGCAGCGGGGCGAGCGTCTCATTTTTCTCTTTGCCGATCAGCTTCGACAGGCGGCCCAGCAGGCCAGATGTGGCAGGCGCAGCAGATTGCTGACGGGCGACCAGAGCGTGCTGGAGCGCGTCTAAACGGGTAATGGCTTCACGTTGTACGTCATCGGGCTTGAATTCGCCCTGCGACAGCGCCTGCTCATAACGAGCAAGCGGAGATGAGGTTTGCATTGTTCTCTCAGAGTCCCTGAATTTTGTCTGATTCATACAGCGGTTGTCGAAAAAAAGGCCGCTCTACACTAAGCCATGCCGCTCCAGAGTTCCACATCCATAAGATTAACGGGTATAGTGACTACTATTGAAATGGTGCAATGCCCTACGGAACAACGGAAATAACACGGGAGTCATTATGACCTGGGAATACGGGCTAATTGGTTTAGTGGTAGGCATTATTGTCGGCGCAGTCGCGATGCGTTTTGGCAACAGGAAATTGCGTGAGCAGCGCAGCATGCAGTACGAACTGGAAAAAACCAAAGCGGAACTGTCAGATTATCGCGAAGAGCTGACCAATCACTTCGCGCAGAGTGCGGAGCTGCTGGACAACATGGCACGCGACTATCGTCAGCTCTATCAGCATATGGCGAAAGGTTCTAACGACCTGCTGCCTAATCTGCCGGGTGAGAAAAACCCGTTTGCCTATCAGCTGACCGAGGCGGAAGCCGATAACGATCAGGTCCCGGTACAGATGCCGCGTGACTACTCTGAAGGGGCATCCGGTTTACTGCGCGGCGAGCGCCCTGCCCGCGACTAATCTTTTTGGGGCGCAGCCGGTCTGCGCCCACGTTTTTTGCGAACCCTGACCTCAAACGACTGTCACACTGATTTATTCCTCCCACTTTTTGCAGCGAGAGCGTTGTAGCAATGAAAAAACAAGCCCGACTGTTTAGCGCATTAGCCTTGAGTATTGGGATGAGCCTTGCCGCCGCGCCAGACGCGATGGCAACGCTACCGGCACAAATCGCCGGTCAGCCGCTGCCAAGCCTGGCGCCGATGCTGGAGAAAGTGCTGCCCGCCGTGGTCAGCGTTCACGTTGAAGGCACCGAGTCAGCGTCTCAGGGCCAGGATATTCCTGAACCACTGAAACGCTTCTTCGGCCAGATGCCTGGCGGAAATAATCAGCCCCAGCCCTTTGAAGGACTCGGCTCAGGGGTAATCATCGACGCCGCCAAAGGTTACGTGCTGACCAATAACCATGTGGTCAACGGCGCGGATAAGATTAATGTGCAGTTGGGCGACGGCAGCGAATATGAAGCCAAACTGATCGGCCATGATGAGCAGACCGATATCGCCTTAATTCAGATCCAGGGTGCAAAAAACCTGACTCAGGTAAAAGTGGCCGATTCCGATCAGCTGAAGGTGGGTGATTTCGCCGTGGCGATCGGTAACCCGTTTGGTCTGGGTCAGACCGCAACCTCCGGTATTATCTCGGCGCTGGGGCGTAGCGGCCTGAATCTGGAAGGACTGGAAAACTTTATCCAGACCGATGCGGCGATTAACCGCGGTAACTCAGGCGGTGCGCTGGTCAATCTGAATGGCGAACTGATCGGCATTAACACGGCGATTCTGGCCTCAAGCGGCGGTAACATCGGCATCGGCTTTGCCATTCCCAGCGATATGGCGATGAATCTCGCTCAGCAGCTGATCAAATATGGCGAAGTGAAGCGCGGCCAGCTCGGCATTAAAGGCACTGAAATGACCGCGGATATGGCCAAGGCGTTTAACGTCGATGCGCAGCGCGGTGCCTTTGTCTCAGAAGTGCTGCCGCAGTCAGCAGCCCAGAAAGCGGGCGTGAAGTCCGGCGATATCATCACCTCGGTGAATGACAAACCGATTACCAGCTTCGCCGAACTGCGGGTGAAGATCGGCACCACCGCGCCAGGCGAGCAGGTGAAGCTCGGCTTGCTGCGTGAAGGTAAGCCGGTCACGGTGACCGTCACACTGGAGCAAAGCGCACAAACCACTGCCAGTGCCCAATTGATGTCGCCGGCACTTCAGGGTGCCACGCTGAGTGATGGCCAGACCAAAACCGGTGATAAAGGGGTGAAGGTCGATACCATCGAGAAAGGCACGCCGGCGGAACAGGTTGGCCTGCAAAAAGATGACGTGATTGTTGGCGTTAACCGCAACCGCGTTCAGTCGATCGCGGAAATGCGTAAAGTGCTGGAAGGCAAACCGCCGGTACTGGCGCTGAATGTGGTACGCGGCGACGAAAGTATCTATCTGTTGTTGAGATAAACCTCGCATTATGGCGGACACAAGCGCGTGTGTGTCCGCCGCTCTCATGTTATTCTGCCCAGCGATCTCCCCTGGCGTAATTTAACACCATGTTTCTTAAACTTTTGCGTGCCGTGGTGCTGGGCCTGATTGTGGCGGGTATTTTGCTCGCAGCACTGCCTGCACTGCGTATGGGCAGCGACGCCCTCTATAACCACGAAGACAGTAACGACGAAACTCCCTTTAGCTTTAACCAGGGGGTGCGACGCGCTGTGCCTGCAGTCGTGAACGTCTACAACCGTAGCGCGCATGGCAATAACAATCGCGGCATCACTACCCTGGGTTCAGGGGTGATCATGAACGCAAAAGGCTACATCCTCACCAATAAGCATGTCATCAACAATGCCGACCAGATTATTGTGGCGCTGCAGGATGGCCGTTTCTTTGAAGCGACGCTGGTGGGCTCAGACGCCATGACCGATCTGGCGGTGTTGAAAATCACCGCCTCCAGCCTGCCTGTTATCCCGATCAATCCTAAACGTCTGGCCCATATCGGCGACGTGGTGATGGCGATCGGCAACCCCTATAACCTCGGCCAGACGGTCACCCAGGGAATTATCAGCGCCACCGGCCGGGTAGGATTAAGTTCTTCGGGCCGGCAAAACTTCCTGCAAACCGACGCCTCGATTAACCAGGGCAACTCTGGCGGTGCGCTGATCAACTCGCTGGGCGAACTGATGGGCATCAATACCCTGACCTTCGACAAAAGCAATGATGGCGAAACGCCGGAAGGCATTGGATTCGCTATTCCGACTGCGCTGGCCTCGAAGATCATGGATAAGCTGATTCGTGATGGCCGGGTGATTCGTGGCTACATCGGCATTACCGGGCGCGAACTGCCGCCACTGCATGGTCAGGGCAGCAGTCTGGATCGGGTACAGGGCATTATTGTTAGCGTGGTGACCCCGGACGGTCCGGCCGATAAAGCCGGTATTCAGGCCAATGATGTGTTGCTGAGCGTCAACGGCAAGCCAGCGGTTTCCGCGCAGGAGACGATGGACCAGGTGGCTGAGATTCGCCCGGGTTCAGTGATTGATGTGCAGGTCTTGCGTAACGATCAGACGCTGACGCTGCCGGTCACCATTCAGGAGTTTCCTGACAGCAGCCAGTAGCACAGCACGCGGCATGCCAGCCGCCATGATTTAGCCTGACAGGCAGGGCTGGCCCAGCTGAAGAGCAAAGCGTCCGAGCCAAGAAGGCGAGGCCGACCTATAGGGAAGTAGGTCTCCTTTGCGATCGGCTGGGCCATCCCTGCCCTTTCCACCTTTTTCCCGCCAGATGGTTAGCAACGATCCACCGGAAACGCGATTACATCACTCAATGACTCCGCTTTCAGCGCCAGCATAATCAGCCGATCCACGCCGAGCGCGACGCCGGAACAGGCGGGCATCCCATGCGCCAGCGCATCCAGCAGATGAGTATCGATGGGATGTTGCGGCAGGCCACGCGCCGCACGACGGCGATTATCCTGCTCGAAGCGCTGACGCTGTTCACGGCTGTCCGTCAGTTCACGGAAACCGTTCGCCAGTTCGATGCCCTTGTAATAGACCTCGAAGCGCTCAGCGACGCGGTGATCCTCGGTACTGATCTCCGCCAGTGCCGCCTGGCTGGCCGGGAAGTGATAAACGAAGCAAGGCTTATCCTGGCCAATCTTCGGTTCCACGCCCAGCATAAACAGCAGCATCAGCAGGGTATCGCGATCGTCTTCCGCCCGCGCCAGTTCGCCTTCGCCCAGCTTTTCTGCCACTTCACGCAGCTGCGCCTTGTCCGCAGAGAGCGGATCGATTTCGAGATGACGAATAAACGCCTGCTGATAGGAGAGGGATTCCGCGCTGTCGCACTCCAGCACCTGTTGCATCAGATCGTCGACTTCATTCATCAGACGATACATGTCGTAGTGCGGCCGGTACCACTCCAGCATGGTAAATTCCGGGTTATGGTGACGGCCCGCTTCCTCATTACGGAAACTGCGCGCCATCTGGTAAATCGGCCCGCTGCCAGCAGCCAACAGGCGCTTCATGTGATATTCCGGGCTGGTCATCAGCCAGAGATCGCGCCCCTGCGCGGCACCCGGCCCGACAAACCGCGTCTGGAACGGCACCAGATGGATATCGGTAATCGTCGCCTGACTCATCGCCGGCGTATCCACTTCCAGTACGCCACGATCGGCAAAGAAACGACGCACTTCGGCTAAAATCGCCGCGCGTTTTAACAAATTGGCGATGGATGCGCTTGGTTGCCAGCTTGCCGTTTCGCTCATGGTGATGACTCCTGATACAAATAAGGGGTGGAAGTCTACCTGCAATACCTGCGGCAAACAATCTCGCGCCCGCGCTGCCAAAAACAGCGTTTCGGCTTCTATACTTAAGCAGTTAAATCACAAAGGAATCCCACTATGTCTCCATGGAAAACCGTTATTGCCAGCCTGAGCGCCTTTCTCTCCGTCGCCTGTAGCACCACGCCGCCAAAGAACGTCACCGTGATTGAAAACTTTGACAGCCAGCGCTACCTCGGCCAGTGGTATGAGATTGCCCGCCTGAATCACCCTTTTGAACGCGGCCTTGAACAGGTGACGGCGAACTACAGTCCGCGCGAAGATGGCGGTCTGAAGGTGATCAATCGTGGCTACAACGTGAAGAAACAGCGCTGGCAGGAGAGCATCGGCAAGGCGTACTTTACCGGCGATCCGCAACGCGCGGCGTTGAAAGTTTCCTTCTTTGGCCCCTTTTACGGCGGCTATAACGTTATCGCCCTCGACCCGGACTACCGCTATGCGCTGGTGTGCGGACCGAATCGTCACTATCTGTGGATTCTTTCGCGGACTCCGCAACTGGAGCCAGGCGTGAAAGAGAAGCTGGTCGATCAGGCACGCCGGGATGGATTCCCGGTTGACGAGTTAATCTGGGTAAAACAGAAATAGTGCGGAAACGAACAGCCGGTACGAAAAGTGTTTCGTACCGGTTGGAATAGCGGTTTACTTAGTGCTGTTTTGAATCGCCTGACCACCCGCTTCGACGTCTTCACCCACGCCACGCGTGGTATTACAGGCCGTCAGCAGTGAAGAGAGAAACAGTACAGATAAGAGTGTGACAATACTTTTCTTTAACATAACAATGTCCTTTTTGATGGATGTAAAAGTACAGCGCTTTAAGCATAGCCGGATTTCCGACGACTGCCGCTGGCGAGTCCACAAAATAGACGATGTTTAACAGTCAGTTTGCCGCACGCGAAATGGCACCACCTAAGTGGGAGACATCTTCGCCAAAACCGTGGAAAGTGTTGCAGGCGCTCAGCGCAGAGGAGACCAGCAACGCGAATGCGATTAATTTTGCCAGCTTTTTCATTTTTTCACTCACACAAGAAAAAGGCGCATCTGAGGATGCGCCTGCGGCACTTATTTTACGCGTGACACGTATTCGCCAGAGCGGGTGTCAACTTTCACCACTTCGCCCTCTTGTACGAACAATGGCACTTTCACCACTGCGCCAGTTGAGAGCTTGGCTGGCTTACCGCCGGTACCTGCGGTGTCACCTTTCAGGCCTGGATCGGTTTCGATGATTTCAGCTTCGATAAAGTTCGGCGGCTGAACGGCGATCGGACGGCCATTCCACAGCGTAACGATACATTCAGCGTTATCCTGCAGCCATTTGGCGGCATCGCTGACGGTCTTCTCTTCAACCTGGAACTGCTCGAAGCTTTCCGGGTGCATGAAGTGGTAGAACTCACCGTCGTTGTACAGGTAGTTCAGGTTAGTATCCATAACGTCTGCGCCTTCGGCGGAGTCGGTGGATTTGAAAGTTTTCTCAACGCGAGAACCCGTCAGCAGGCGACGCATTTTAACGCGCGCGAATGCCTGACCTTTACCCGGTTTAACGAACTCACTGGATTCGATGGCATACGGCTCGCCTTCGAACATGATTTTAAGACCGGGACGGAAATCGTTGCTAGAATAAGTCGCCATGAAGGCCCTCTACGAAAATTGATACTGGTACTAAGCCAAAAAAATGGCACACATTGTAACCCTAAAAACACCTTCCAGAGAAGATTGGTTGCAGCAACTTGCTGATGTTGTCACTGAACCTGATGAATTACTGCGGATTTTAGCGCTGGATCAGCATACCGAGCTGGCCGAAGGTGCGGATGCGCGGCGTCTTTTCGCCTTGCGCGTTCCTCATGCGTTTATCAACCGGATGAAGAAAGGTGATGCGCACGACCCGCTGCTGCTTCAGGTACTGACCCGTCGCCAGGAATTCATCGATGCGCCAGGTTATAGCACCGATCCGCTGGATGAACAAAGCAACGTTGTCCCTGGCTTGCTGCATAAATACCGAAACCGCGCTTTATTGCTGGTGAAAGGCGGCTGCGCGGTCAACTGTCGCTACTGTTTCCGTCGTCATTTTCCGTATCAGGATAATCAGGGAAATAAACGTAACTGGCAGGCGGCGCTGGACTATATCGCTGCTCATCCGGAGCTGGATGAGATCATTTTCTCTGGCGGCGATCCGCTGATGGCAAAAGATCATGAGCTCGCCTGGCTGATTGCGGCGCTGGAGAAAATCCCGCACCTGAAACGGCTGCGTATCCATAGTCGTTTACCGGTGGTGATCCCGGCGCGGATTACCGACGCACTCTGTCAGCTGCTGAGCGAAACGCGGCTGCAGGTGCTGATGGTCACGCACATTAACCATGCGCAGGAGATTGACGACGCGCTGCGTGAGGCGATGGGTGACCTGAAACGTGCGAGCGTCACGCTGCTTAACCAGAGCGTGCTGCTGCGTGGCGTCAACGACAATGCACAGACCCTGGCGACGCTGAGTAATGCGCTGTTCGATGCGGGCATTCTGCCCTATTACCTGCACGTGCTGGATAAGGTACAGGGTGCCGCGCATTTTTACGTCTCTGATGACGAGGCGCGTCAGCTGGTGCGGGCGCTGCTGTCGCAGGTCTCCGGTTATCTGGTGCCGAAGCTGGCGCGGGAAATTGGCGGCGAACCGAGTAAAACACCACTCGATCTGCAGTTGCGGCAGGAATAAAAACGGCCGGCGCAAGGCCGGCCGTCGGAAGAAGGCATCATGCCGGATTTACATTACGGGCACTTATAAACCTGGCCGGTCATTTTGCTGTCGAGTGGCGCGAAGGCAGACAGCAGGTTCTGCGTCGGGCTGGTCGCACCGTAGATCACGTTGCCGCCCATTTCCGCTGCCCGGTTGCGCAGATCATTTGCCGCACCGCGCAGGGCGCTGCTCTCTCCACCTGCACCGCTCAGCCAGTTACTCTGTGAGCCGGTAAGATTCCCCAGAAGCTGACACTCACTGCCGGGCTGCTGATCGGTAAAAGTCACGCGCTGGCCTGCCGAGGAGAGTTGAGTAGAGCTGCTACAGCCCGCCAGCAATAACGCGCCAGCCGTCAGTCCGAGCAAGAGGTTAATCCGCATTGTAATCCCCATTTATTATCATCAGAGTCGGGTGGCAGCGTAGCAGAAAGCGATGTTTTCTTTCTGCACATTCATTGCCCTATCCCGTTATATCGTCTCAATATTTCATGCCGCCAGCAGCCTGGCAAGCGTGCCGATCCTGATGAACTGATTTTAACCAGTAGATCCAGCGATGCCCTCGCAGACAGCGTGACATATCAAGAGAAAAGACGAACGATTGCGCCACTACTTATACTATTTTCCGCCCCAAAAGAAAAACCCCCGACCGTTTCCGATCGGGGGTGACGCTATTACAGCCTGTAATTAGCCTTTGTAGCCATTACGCCGGGCATTTTCGACGCAATCATCCTTATTGACGTATCCCTGACTGGAAGCGCCCGTGATGTTGCCATTCGATGCCGTTCTTCTCCAGCGCCATTTGCCTGCTTCGTCCTTATAGAAATCCCATTTATCGTTCATTTTTTTCCTTAACTCTCTGTTAGTCCGTGACAAAGGGAGCGGTATGCTCCGTTAACCACGTTAGAGCATCCCGGACTGGTCAAACAATGACCTGCAACATAAAAAAAGTTAATGGGTTTTCTTCGCCGCTGCTGACATGCCGACGCCCCAAAAGAAAAACCCCCGACCGTTTCCGATCGGGGGTTCCTGATGACTTAAGCAGTCAACGGCAGATTACATCATGCCGCCCATACCGCCCATGCCACCCATACCGCCAGCGCCGCCGCCTAAATCAGGTGCGTCGCCTTTTGGCAGGTCAGTGACCATACATTCGGTGGTGATCATCAGACCCGCAACAGAGGCCGCGTACTGCAGAGCAGAACGGGTCACTTTGGTTGGGTCCAGGATACCGAAGTCGATCATGTTGCCGTACTCTTCAGTCTGTGCGTTGTAACCGTAGTTACCGTCGCCCGCTTTCACGTTGTTAGCGACGACAGAGGGCTCTTCACCGGCGTTAGAAACGATCTGACGCAGTGGAGATTCCATTGCGCGCAGCGCAACTTTGATACCGACGTTCTGATCTTCGTTCTGACCACGCAGATCGGCCAGCTGTGCAGCAACGCGAACCAGCGCCACACCACCACCAGCAACCACGCCTTCTTCTACCGCAGCACGGGTTGCGTGCAGGGCATCTTCAACGCGGGCTTTCTTCTCTTTCATTTCAACTTCAGTCGCTGCGCCCACTTTCAGAACGGCAACGCCGCCTGCCAGTTTCGCTACGCGCTCCTGCAGTTTTTCTTTATCGTAGTCAGAGGTTGCTTCTTCGATCTGCTGACGAATCTGGGTTACACGGCCCTGAATCGTCGCTTCTTCACCCACACCGTCGATGATGGTGGTGGTGTCTTTGTTGATCACAACGCGTTTTGCCTGACCCAGATCTTCCAGAGCCGCTTTTTCCAGCTCCATACCGATCTCTTCAGAAATCACGGTACCGCCGGTCAGGATAGCGATATCCTGCAGCATGGCTTTACGACGGTCGCCGAAGCCTGGTGCTTTAACCGCAGCCACTTTCACGATGCCGCGCATGGTGTTAACCACCAGCGTTGCCAGCGCTTCGCCTTCTACGTCTTCCGCGATGATCAGCAGAGGTTTGCCCGCTTTCGCCACGGCTTCCAGTACTGGCAGCATTTCACGGATGTTAGAGATTTTCTTGTCAGCCAGCAGGATGAATGGAGATTCCAGTTCAACCGCACCGGTTTCTGGCTTGTTGATGAAGTAAGGTGACAGGTAGCCGCGATCAAACTGCATACCTTCAACCACATCCAGCTCGTCCTGCAGGCCGGTGCCTTCTTCAACGGTGATCACGCCTTCTTTACCCACTTTCTCCATCGCCTGAGCAATCAGCTGGCCCACGGTTTCATCGGAGTTAGCAGAGATCGTACCCACCTGCGCAATTGCTTTAGAATCTGAGCAAGGTACAGACAGCGCTTTCAGTTTCTCAACCGCAGCGATAACTGCCTGGTCGATACCGCGCTTCAGGTCCATCGGGTTCATACCCGCGGCAACCGCTTTCAGGCCTTCGGTGATGATAGACTGAGCCAGTACGGTTGCAGTGGTGGTACCGTCGCCTGCAGCGTCGTTCGCTTTAGAGGCCACTTCTTTCACCATCTGCGCGCCCATGTTCTCGAACTTGTCTTCCAGCTCGATTTCACGTGCCACAGAAACACCATCTTTAGTGATGGTCGGTGCACCAAAAGATTTATCCAGAACCACGTTACGGCCTTTCGGGCCCAGGGTAACTTTTACTGCATCTGCCAGTACGTTCACGCCACGCAGCATTTTTACGCGTGCGTCATTACCGAATTTTACGTCTTTAGCTGCCATTTTAAATATCCCTTAAATTCGTTTCGTTCAGTGAATTACGCGAAAAAATTACGCTTCAACAACGGCCAGAATGTCGCTCTCAGAGATGATCAGCACCTCTTCGTTGTCGATTTTCTCGGTTTTCGCGCCATAACCTTCGTTGAAGATCACGACGTCACCCACTTTCACGTCCAGCGGCTTAACGTCACCACTCTCAAGGATGCGGCCGTTGCCGACAGCCAGCACTTCACCACGGGTGGATTTACCGGCTGCGGAACCGGTCAGCACGATGCCGCCAGCTGATTTAGCTTCAACTTCTTTACGCTTGACGATAACGCGATCGTGCAATGGACGAATTTTCATTTGATAGCTCTCCTTTGAGAAGTCCAATCATTCAGTTTTGGGGTTGAACACCGGGCTGCATGGCTTCCGGCCTCGTGACCTGAGAGATAGGGCCGCCGCCACCCTCTTTCAAGGGGGCGGACAACAAATTTTTTACGCAGATGTGATAAGTGATGGCTTTTTGAGCAACTGGCGCAAAGATCGCCGCCGGAAATAAAAAACGCAACCCGAAGGTTGCGTTTTACCGTGCTGATAACAGCATCAGCGATCTTTGGGATCGTCATGGTGCTCAAGGCGATCGCTGTTTTTGCGCTCGAACTCGCCATCCATGGTATAGCCGCTGTCCGGTCCGGCGCCCGGACCGCGCCAGACGCGCAGATGCGGCATCAGCTTCAGGGTCAGATGCTTTTGCACCGGCGGCAACAGCAACAGCAGGCCCAGCAGGTCGGTAAAGAAGCCGGGCAGCAGCAGCAGGAAACCGGCGATGATCAGCGACACGCTTTTGATCATCTCTTTGGCCGGGCTTTCGTTACGCGCCAGCTTCTCCTGCATCAGCATGAAGTTTTTCATGCCCTGGTTTTTGACCAGCGAGACCCCGATGCATGAGGTAAAGATCACCAGCAGCATGGTGAGCAGCACGCCCATGACGTGCGCGACCTGAATAAACAGCGAAATTTCGATCCAGGCCAGCACAAAAAAGACTAATAACGGTATCCAGCGCACCGTACTCTCCTGTAAGTAGGGGCTGAACGGCAGCGTGCCGGTCAGCAGAAAGCGTTCATCCTGAGGATGATAAGAAAAGAGATGGGCACCCGCGCCGCCATTTTCAACCGATCCTGTCAAATTTATCCTGCGGGGTTAATTTTGTAACCAACTTCACATATCGTTAACCTGACGGCAGCGTTAAGTGATCTGCATGCGTGCTTTTCTGATGCATCAGAATATGATCGTGCTCACCAGTATGAAGACGGATAAAATGTCGGTACGGGTACACCACGACGAAATAAACACATCCTCTGTGATGGTTAGCGGCAACAACAAGAAGGTTATCATGGCGAACAACATTCGTATCGAAGAAGACCTGTTAGGTATGCGCGAAGTGCCGGCGGATGCCTATTATGGCGTTCATACTCTGCGTGCGATTGAGAATTTTTACATCAGCAATAGTAAAATCAGCGACATACCTGAATTTGTCCGCGGTATGGTGATGGTCAAAAAAGCGGCAGCAATGGCCAACAAAGAGCTGCAAACCATCCCGCGTAACATCGCCAATACCATCATTCAGGCCTGTGACGAAGTGCTTAACAACGGTCGCTGCATGGATCAGTTCCCGGTCGATGTCTATCAGGGCGGCGCCGGAACCTCGGTTAACATGAATACTAATGAGGTGCTGGCGAACATCGGGCTGGAGCTGATGGGACACCAGAAAGGGGAATATCAGTACCTCAACCCTAACGATCACGTCAATAAATGCCAGTCAACCAACGACGCCTACCCGACCGGTTTCCGTATCGCGGTCTACAGTTCCCTGCTGAAGCTGCTGGATGGCATCAGTCAGCTGGCCGAAGGTTTCCAGCGCAAAGCTGATGAGTTCCAGACCATCCTGAAAATGGGCCGTACCCAGTTGCAGGATGCGGTGCCGATGACGCTGGGTCAGGAATTTCACGCCTTCAGCGTGCTGCTGAATGAAGAGACCAAAAGCATTCTGCGCACCGGCGAGCTGCTGCTGGAAGTGAACCTCGGCGCCACCGCTATCGGTACCCGCCTGAATACACCAGATGGCTATCAGCACCTGGCGGTGCAGCGTCTGGCGGAAGTCAGCAACCTGCCGGTGGTGCCGGCGGAAGATCTGATCGAAGCGACCTCCGACTGTGGTGCCTACGTGATGGTGCATTCGTCACTGAAACGCCTGGCAGTGAAACTTTCTAAGATCTGTAATGACCTGCGCCTGCTCTCCTCGGGTCCGCGTGCTGGCCTGAATGAAATTAACCTGCCGGAATTGCAGGCGGGTTCGTCGATCATGCCAGCCAAAGTCAATCCGGTGGTGCCGGAAGTGGTGAATCAGGTCTGCTTCAAAGTGATTGGCAACGACATCACCGTGACGATGGCCTCTGAAGCGGGCCAGCTGCAGCTCAACGTGATGGAGCCGGTTATCGGCCAGGCGCTGTTTGAATCGATCAGCATCCTGACCAACGCCTGCTACAACCTGCTGGAAAAGTGCGTCAACGGCATTACCGCCAACCGCGCGGTGTGCGAAGCCTATGTCTTCAACTCGATCGGCATTGTCACTTACCTCAATCCTTACATCGGCCACCACAACGGCGATATCGTCGGCAAAATCTGCGCGGAAACCGGTAAGAGCGTGCGTGAAGTGGTGCTGGAACGCGGCCTGCTGACCGAAAGCGAACTGGACGATATTTTCTCGGTACAGAACCTGATGTATCCGGTTTATAAAGCGAAACGTTATACCGACGAAAACGAGCAGTAAGGTTTAACCCACGCTGGTTAACTAAAGGCACACCGCGATCAACACGGTGTGCCTTTTTCTTTGGTAAACAGCACAACAGATTCTCGCAGGTTAAATATTCAGGAGTGATGCATGTTTGTGGTTGAGCTGCTTGTCGTGTTGCTGGCGATCTGGTTGGGTGCGCGTCTCGGCGGCATCGGCATCGGGTTCGCAGGCGGAATGGGCGTACTGATCCTGACGCTGGGCTTCGGCCTGCCGCCAGGCACCATCCCGTTCGACGTGATCGAAATTATCATGGCGGTGATCGCCGCCATCGCCGCCATGCAGGTCGCAGGCGGAATGGATTATCTGGTGAGCCTGGCCGAACGGCTGCTGCGCCGGCATCCGCGTCACGTTACGCTGCTGGCCCCGCTGGTCACCTACCTGATGACGCTGCTGGCCGGCACCGGCCATACCGCGTTCTCGACGTTGCCGGTGATTGCGGAAGTGGCGAAAGAGCAAGGCGTGCGTCCTTCCCGTCCGCTCTCCATCGCCGTGGTCGCCTCACAGATTGCCATCACCGCCTCGCCGCTTTCCGCTGCGGTGGTATTCTTCGCGACCCTGCTTGAACCGCGCGGCGTCAGCTACATTACGCTGCTGGCTATCGCGATTCCCTCAACCATGGTCGGCCTGTTTCTGGCGGCGCTGGTCACCAACTTCCTTGGCAAAGAGCTTAAAGATGATGAGGTTTATCAGGCGCGTCTTGCCAAAGGCGAAGTCAGACTTCGCGGTGCCAGCGTCTATCAGCCGAAACCGGGCGCAAAAAAATCGGTGCTGCTGTTTCTGGTTGGCATCATCGCCGTGGTGCTTTACGCCACCGCCACCAGCCCCAGCGTTGGGCTGATCGTTAATCCGCCGCTGCCGCGCAATGAAGCGATTGTGGTGTTTATGCTGACTATCGCCACGCTGATCAGCCTTAGCTGCAAACTGGATACCGGCGAGATCCTCAGCGCCAGCACCTTTAAGTCTGGCATGAGCGCCTGTATCTGCGTGATGGGCGTCGCCTGGCTGGGCGATACCTTCGTTAAAGCCCATCTGGCGGATATTCAGATGCTGGCCGGCGATGCCCTGAAAACCTATCCCTGGATGCTGGCGCTGGTGCTGTTCTTCGCCTCGATGCTGCTCTATTCGCAGGCTGCGACCACCAAAGCGCTGATGCCAGCCGCCCTGCTGCTCGGCGTCTCGCCGCTTACCGCCATCGCCTCCTTTGCGGCGGCTTCGGCGCTGTTCGTGCTGCCGACTTACCCCACCTTACTGGCGGCGGTGGAGATGGACGACACCGGATCGACCCGGATTGGCAAGTTTGTTTTCAACCATGCCTTTATTATTCCCGGCGTGATCGCCATTACGCTGTCGGTGATGGCTGGCTTTATCTTCGGCGGGATGCTGCTATAGCCCGATAACGGCATCGCTGTCTGAGCGTGCTATCATCGGCGCTCTTTGAAACAGGAGCATTGCGATGAATGCCGTCGTTATCCTTTGTACCGCGCCCGATCAGGCGACGGCGCAACGTCTGGCCACCCTGGCGCTTGAGGCCAGACTGGCGGCCTGCGTCACGCTGCTGCCGGGCGCGACCTCGCTTTACCTCTGGCAGGGCCAGCTCGAACAGAGCAGCGAAGTGCAGATGCTGCTGAAATGCGATAGCGATCACCAGCAGGCATTGTTCGATCTGATCAAACAGGCGCATCCCTACGAGGTGCCGGAACTGCTGGCGCTACCGGTTCAACATGGAGACAGTGAATACTTGTCATGGCTGCACGCATCTCTCGCTTAATTACGCTGCTGCTGGCGCTGTTTATCAGCCTGCAGGCGCACGCTTCCCTTTTTTCCAACACCGCCAGTAGCCGTTTTGTGCCGGTCAATCAGGCGTTTGGTTTTGACTTCGACCAGCAGGGCGCGCAGCTCAATCTGCACTGGAAAGTCAAATCGGGCTACTACCTCTATCGTCAGCAGATTCACCTCACGCCAGCCAACGCCACGCTGGCACCGCTGACGCTGCCCGCCGGACAGCCGCATGAAGATGAATTTTATGGCAAGAGTGAGATCTATCCGCAGGATCTGACGGTGCCGGTGACGCTGCTCCAGGCCGCCAGCGGTGCCACGCTGAGCGTCACTTATCAGGGCTGTGCCGCTGCCGGGTTCTGCTATCCGCCTGAAACGCGCACCGTTCCGCTGAGTCCGGTCACGGCCAGTAGCGCCCCGCCGGTGGTAAGCCCGCCGCCTGCACCCGCCACGCCGCTGCCCTTTTCACCGCTGTGGGCGCTGCTGATTGGTATTGGCGTCGCCTTCACGCCCTGTGTGTTGCCCATGTATCCGCTAATTTCCGGCATTATTCTCGGCGGCCAGCGCCACTATTCGTTTGGCCGGCTGTTTGCACTGGCGATGGTCTATGTGCAGGGCATGGCGCTGACCTACACCCTGCTGGGTCTGGTAGTGGCCGCTGCCGGTCTGCGTTTCCAGGCGGCGTTGCAGCATCCCTGGGTGCTGTCGGCGCTGTCGCTGCTGTTTATCGTGCTGGCGCTGTCGATGTTCGGCCTGTTTACGCTGCAGTTGCCCGCCAGCCTGCAAACCCGCTTAACCCTGTGGAGTAATCGCCAGCAGGGCGGCTCGCTGCCCGGCGTATTTTTGATGGGCGCGCTGGCCGGTTTAATCTGCTCCCCCTGCACTACCGCGCCGCTCAGCGCCATTCTGCTCTATATTGCGCAGAGCGGTAATCTGTGGGCCGGTGCCGGTACCCTGTGGCTCTATGCGGTTGGCATGGGGTTACCGCTGATCGCCGTCACCCTGTTTGGCAATAAGCTATTGCCGAAGAGCGGGCCGTGGATGCAGACGGTTAAAGAGGGGTTTGGTTTCGTCATCCTTGCGCTACCGGTTTTCCTGATGGAACGGGTGCTGGGCGAGCTATGGGGATTGCGGCTGTGGAGCCTGCTGGGCGTGGCGTTCTTTGGCTGGGCGTTCAGCGTCAGCCTGCGCGCCAGCAGCGGCAAGTGGCGCGTGGTGCAGATTATCGTGCTGGCTGCGGCCCTGATCAGCGCCCGTCCACTACAGGACTGGGCTTTTGGTGGCCCGACCGCGCAGCAGACGGTGGCACACCTGCCGTTCCAGACCATCCAGACGCCTCTACAGTTACAGACGGCGCTGCAACAGGCTAATGGCCGCATCACCATGGTCGATCTCTATGCCGACTGGTGTGTCGCCTGTAAAGAGTTTGAAAAATATACCTTTAGCGACAGCGCGGTCCGCGATAGCCTGAGCCAGGTGCAGCTGTTACAGGCCAACGTCACCGCCAATAGCGCCAGCGATAATGCGCTATTGCAGCATCTTCAGGTGCTGGGATTACCGACCATTTTATTCTTTGATGCGCAGGGTCATGAGATTGCTGATTCGCGCATCACCGGGTTTCTCAATGCTGCCGATTTCCAGGCGCATTTGCAGAAACTCACCCGATAAACAACACTGGAGTCAGGCAATTGCCCGGTGTAAAACGCCGGGCCTGCATACCAGAGGAGAGTCACTTGCAGCGTGAACAAATACTCGAGCATGCATTGAATGTGCTTGAACAGAACGGCCTCGCCGCCACCCTCTCATTGGAAACCCTGGCGGGCCAGACCGACCTTTCGCTCGAACAGCTCCGGCTGTTCTGGCCCGATCGTGACGCCCTGCTCTACGATGCGCTGCGCTATCACGCCCAGCAGATTGATACCTGGCGGCGTCAGATCCTGCTGGATGAGGCACTGTCGCCGGAACAGAAGCTGATGGCGCGCTATGAAGTGTTAAGCGAACACGTCAGCAAAGGCCGTTTCCCTGGCTGTCTGTTTATTGCCGCCTGCAGTTTCTATCCGCAGCCGGACCAGCCGATTCATCAGCTGGCGGAGCAGCAGAAGCGCGCCTCCTGGCAGTTCACCCATGAGATTCTGCTGGAACAGGCGCTGGATAACCCGAGCATGGTGGCCGATCAGATGGAGCTGATTCTGGAAGGCTGTCTCAGCAAACTGCTGGTGAAGCGCAACGTGCAGGATGTCGCTACCGCTCAGCGGCTGGCGGAAGATGTTTACAGCATTGCGCTGTGCCGTAAAAACGGCGCGCTGGCCTGAGGTTTTACCCGCTTTGACTGAAAAGCAGGCAATCAGTCACGTTTCCCGTGGTTTTTTGGTGAAAGCCGTTGACGCCCGGCGGCCTTTACGGTTTAATGCGCCCCGTTGCCCGAATAGCTCAGTCGGTAGAGCAGGGGATTGAAAATCCCCGTGTCCCTGGTTCGATTCCGGGTTCGGGCACCATATTTAAAGAACCCGCCTCTGGCGGGTTTTTGCGTTTCCGGGCAACGAACCCGTCATCGAAGGTTCGATGACCTCGCCACATCCCTGTGGCGCGCGATGCAAAAATGCTCCCGGCATCTTCGGGTTGGGCACCAGTCATTCAGAAACGGACGCCATCTGGCGTCCGTTTTGCTTTATAAAGTTAATAACTGATATTGCAGTAAAAAACGCCAGCCTTTCTGAAAAACCAACCAGAATTTCCGATGGCAAAGGGCTGTATCTTCCCGGACATCCGAATGTATCCAAATACTGGCAAGCCGCTTATCACAATGATGGTAAGCAAAAACTCTTCTCAACTGGCACTTACACTTCTGTATCTCTCTCAGAAGCTCATACAAAGCTCATACAAAGCTCATAGAGATGAAAACGCTGCTGAGTAATGGGATAAAGCCCGCTACAGCCAAAAAGGCTGTAAAAGCTGAAGAGCGTGGAAATTTTACGTTTAAAGCTGTAGCGCGAAATTGCCACAAAAAATGTTAGCGATGGCTTGTTAAGCTGTTGCTCGTTCATTCCAGGCATCACTATATTGGACGTTGCCATCTACAATTCGCCAGGTTATTTTTTCATACTGCAAACTGACGCTTTCAACGTGATTCATTTTATCATTTCCAGCTAATTTAACATTAGGCACACCACAGTTAACACCCGTAATTTTTACGTTTTCCATCAACACGGTATAATAACAGACTTCCTGCCCTGCATCGCTGATGTGATAAAATTTTATTTCCGCACTTTTCAGCGTCTGACCTGTAGCAGCCGCTTTATAAAGATATGGAGTAGAACTATCGACGTCCTTTTCAATCATCATAGACGAATGCTGGCGAGTTCCTGTAATCTTGCCATTAGCATTATCTACAGGTAAGTTAATGCCGTGGCTTAAACCTATAATTTCTATACTTCCTTCACGATTTTGAATATCCACAGATCCTTTAATATCTGCACCGCCGTCATCTTTAAGCCACATATACGGAGGAATTGGCATATTATTCTTTCCTTATTTTACCGATCAGCTTTATTGCTATCACGTATATCCCCGTAGTGATTGTTAAAACAGAGACAATATCGATATAAAAATAAGCATCATAAATCGACTCTGCATTTACATCACCACAAATAAACAGAGCTAATTTACTTGCGAGGGTGTGATTAATGTAGATCTCAGGATTACCAAGAATCCGAGCTACAGCAATCATCATCATAATAAAAAATACTGTTTTCGCAGCCCTACGGGCAAGTGTTTGAGCCATTAGCGACGACCTCAACCCAGCCACAAGCCATAAGGGAACGCATGCAAGGTACCTGTATCGGAGCAGTATTAAGGAGTGCATTTCTAATTAGTGCGTAATCTGAGTTGTGTGCAATAGTTATACACCCTTCGGATACTGTTCCCGGATGAAGCCTAAATAATCCACGGTAAACATCATCTATCCAGGTGCCATCATCAATACCCCAGTCATCTTTGTATAAAGCGAACCATTCATCACGACCAAAGGTAGCTCCATGCCGAATTTTGTTCCATGTATCCTGAACTTCTGCTTTTCTTCTTGAGAAGAACCCTCCAGAACCACGCTCAACTATCCAGTATTTACCCGGTGGTAATGGGCCATCACCTTTAATGGCACCGCAGGCCCCTTTGTTTCGGTAAATGCCATTACCAGAAAAAGCCATAAACACACCAACACCATACAGATTGAAAGGTGCATAATCAGCACCGTTCAAAAACATCTTTCCTTGTAATGCCATAAAGCACCTTATATCCTTACACTTTATGTGTGCTTATGCTACAGGTGATTTATTATACGATCAAGATAAACAGTTAATTTCCACAAGATTCTTTTAATAAAACACTTTAGAATTAAGAAGTTTTTTATTTCCCATTTAAAATAAAAACAATCATTGAAGTTTTATACGTAACCTTCACTCCTTACTAAAAACAGTTAAATGAATACACAATAACGGACAAGGTTAATTAAGTTAGCTGGACAAATTAAAGTATATTATTTTCATGAACATAAATATAAAACGCTTGTTTTGATAGTCGGCAAACCATCTTCAAAGAACCCGCCTCTGGCGGGTTTTTGCGTTTCCGGGCGATGAACCCGCCATCGACGGTGCGATCCACGCCTCACTTCAGCAATCGACCCACACCGCGCCGGCATCCGCGGATTTCACACACTGCGCCACCCAGCGCACGCCCATTAATCCGGCATGCACATCGGGATACCAGAAATCCTGCAGGAAGGCGCTGTCACGCCGATCGGTGGCATCCATCGCCAGCGCGAAGCGCCGATAGAGATTCGACCAGGCCTCAAATAAACCTTCAGTATGCCCTCCGCCGATGCGGTCCTCTTCCAGCGCGCGCGGGCTGAGATAGCCCATGCCGCGCTCCAGAATCCGCACCGGCTCGCCCTGCACTTCGTAACGTAGCTGGTTCGGTTGCTCATCCCACCACTCCAGGCTGGCTTTTGAGCCGACAACCCGAATTTTCTGTCCGTGCATTGAGCCAGCATTCACCGCTGAGGCCCAGAGCGTACCAACCGCCCCGTTGTCATATTCCATCATCACAAAGGCATTATCCTCCAGTGGTGCGCGGCTAGCGACAAAGCTCTGACGTGAACAGAGCAGCCGTGTCACTTTCAGCTGCGGCAGCATCGTTTCCGCGATAAACAGCGGATGCGTGGCGAGATCGCCCAGCACATAACTTGGCCCGACAAAGCGCGGATCGACCCGCCAGCGGGTACTTTCGCTTTGCAACTCGACTGCCTCATTGTGGAAGCCATGCGCAAACTGCATATTGACGATGCGGATCTCACCCAGCGCACCGGCAGCGATCATCTCGCGCGCCTGATGGACCAGCTGATGTCCGGCATAGCCGTAGGTCACGCCGACCACCTTCTGCTTCTCCCGGCTCAGCCGTTCCAGCTCATCCGCCTCTTCGACGGTGAAGCAGAGCGGCTTCTCGCACACCACATGCAGTCCGGCGTTCAGCGCTGCCCGACAAATGGCGAAATGGGTATTGTTGGGTGTGGCAATCGAGACCGCTTCAATGCCATCTTCCCGTTCCGCTTCTGCGGTAAACAGGCTGGCGTAATCGGGATAACAGCGTTCAGATGCCACACCAAGCGCATTGCCAAATTCACGCCCGCGCGCGGCGTCGATATCAAAGGCGCCCGCCAGCAGCGAGAAGTTGCCATCGCGCTGCGCCGCAGAACGGTGGATATAGCCAATCTGGCTGGTTCCGCCGCCGCCGACCATGCCCCAGCGCAGTGAGCGATTCAGTGCTTTTTTACCGTTAATCATGATGTTGTCCTCAGAATCCGATTGAGCGCAGGTAGTTCAGGCTGGCGGTGACATCAGCCAGGCTGGTGTCGGCCTGGCGTGGGTCACGTTCCTGTTCGATGGTGATCCAGCCCTGATAGTCACGTTCGGCCAGCAGCGCGCGCACCGTCGGATAGTCGATCGCGCCCTGCCCCAGCGGACACAGCACGCCTTCAGCGCAGGCGCTAAAAAAGTCGAGCCCGCGGGTAATCACGTCGCGCCAGCGCGCATGATTAACGTCTTTGAAATGCAGGTAGTCGATGCGCGTCCAGTAACGTTGCAGCGCCTCAATCGGGTCCATACCGGCATAGTAGAGATGGCCGGTATCAAGGCATAAACCAGCGACCTGATGCGGAATATCATTCACCAGCCGTGCCAGTTCATCAGCAAACTCGATATAACCGCCGACGTGCGGATGGATCACCGGCCGCACGCCATACTCCTGCCAGGCGATCTGACTCAGCGTGGTGATGTGCTGCATCATGCGTTGCCACGCCTCATCGGAGAGTCGCGGCGCTTTGTCTGACTGACCGGCATATTTCGCCCGCAGCGGATTGCCGAAATCGATAATCACCAGGTAAGGCGCTGGCGCATTGGTTGAGTGGCTTTTCGCGGCGGTCGGCACCCGCGCCAGGTTGCGGCACAGGTTATGCGTCAGCGTCACCAGCGAGGGAAAATGCGCTTCGCTGACTAAGTCATCAAAAAGCGTGCCCGCCACCAGCGACAGCTGATGGTCATTAAGCTGCCGGGTCAGTTCTTCGGGATCGGTGGGCAAATAGCCCCAGGGTCCCAGCTCGATACTGCGGTAACCCGCCTGGGCGGCTTCGGTCAGCACTTTCTGCCAGGGCGGCAGAAACGGATTATTCGGATCGTCAACGCCCCAGCTGCAGGGCGCGTTTGCAATATGTAGGGTCATGATATCTGCCTTTATGGTAAGGATCGCAGGCAGTATCAAATAAAAATTTCATCCCAGACAACAATGAAAGTTTCATTTTTTGATAGGGATCGCGTTTAAATATTTCATTTCATGATAGTTTTTTATCATAACCGCTCTATCTGGCGGATTTTACAGGTTTTCCCGCGTCACCACCTCAAACGGCAGCGTGACCTGAGCAAAGTGATCGCGCTGTTCCGTACCGCCGTTCAGGCATGTGGCGATCACCACATCGGCCATCACATCAAGCCGATGGCGCAGCATCAGCGATATCGTGCCGTCAATCAGCGCCAGTTCATCGCCGGGTAGCGGACCGTGGCACAGCAGATCAATCTGGCGACGTCCACTGTCACGCAGGGCCTGTACCACGCCCTCAATGCCGCCGCAGGGCGCATAGATCATCACCAGATCGTCATGCGCCGCCAGTAACTGCCGGGTTGCCTGATAGCCGCCCTCATTGGATTCGTGGGTTTTTAACGGTTCGAGTACCCGCTGACTGACGCCCGACTCGCGCAGGTAAGAGCGGAAGCTGATCTCACAGCGCTCCTGGCAGGTAAAGCGATGGTCGCCCAGCAGCACGCCGACGCATCCCGGCTGCCGCAACAGGTGCTGTGCCATCCATCCGGCGGTGCGCCCCGCTTTCTGGTTATCAATGCCGATAAAACCGGCGTGCTCACAGGGCGAGAAATCTGACAACAGCGCGTAAACCCGCACGCCCAGCCGCGACACATCCTGAATCGCGTGACGAATCAGCGGATGATCCAGCGCCACCAGGCCAATCACATCACAACACTGAGCCAGCTGGCGCAGAGAGCGAGCCACCGCCTCCACTTCGTGAATATCGTGCCAGCGAAATTCGGTTTCGCTGCCCGGCGGCTGATGCCCGCGCGCCCGCTGTTGCAGCGCTTCACTCAATTGCTGATAAAACGAATAACGGGCCGGCAGCAGGATAAAACCAAAGCGTAACTGAACCGCTGCCGATTGCGCCGCTGGCAGGCTGTACGCCGCAGGCAGCCGATAACCGAGCTGCCGGGCCGCCGCCAGCACCTTCTGCTCGGTTGCGCTTCGCACCGGCGCACGGCGGTTCAGCACCCGATCGACCGTCGCAACCCCCACGCCTGCCGCGTGAGCAATTGCCGTCATGGTGACTTTTGACATCCATCCTCTCCCTGTATCACTTCTCGTTTACCGTCACGGGATAACTCCCTGACAATATCTGCGCTGCTCTGGCACCAGAAAGTCACGGCTGCCGCAGGCCCGATCATTTTCTCTCATTTATTTGATAGGAAACACCTCATTATTTTGATCCCCTTCGCAAAATGAAATATTTATTGCTTTTTGGATTCTGTTTAAAACGGGCATTTGCTAAAACGGGGATCAATCTGACGCTAAACCGCATGATGGAATCCCATCATCGAAACAATAGAGCGGTGGCAGCAGGCTTCCTATAGTGGGGTTCTGACTGGACCCTGCACCGATAACAAGGACTGGCTATGTTTCCTTCAACGCTTCCTGCCCCACGCTTACCTGACGCCCGAACCCTGCCGCCGCTACGCTGGGGAATTATCGGTCCCGGCTGGATTGCCGATCACTTTGCCCATGCGCTGCGTCATCACACCGATCAGCAACTGACGGCGGTGGCAGCACGCAACCCGGCCAAAGCGCAGGCGTTTGCCGAAAAATGGTCAATCGCTCATGCGGCCAGCAGCATGGATGCGCTGCTGGCACGGGATGATGTCGACGCGGTGTATATCGCTACGCCACATAACCACCATTTTCCGGATGGCCTGCGCGCTATCGCGGCGGGAAAGCATCTGCTGATTGAGAAGCCGCTGGCGCTGAATGCGCAGCAGGCGACTCAGCTGAAGCAGGCGGCGGCGGCCCGTAAGCTGTTGTGCATGGAAGCGATGTGGTGCAACTTCGCGCCAAAATATGACGTGATCCGTCAGTTGCTGGCGGATGGCGTGCTCGGCGATGTTCATACGCTGATCGCCGATCATGGCGAATATTTTACCGCGGATCACCGCATCTTTAATCACGATCTGGCTGGCGGACCGATGCTGGATCTCGGCAGCTATCTGGTGGCACTTAGCGTATTTATCGGTGGCGGCGCACCCGACAGCATCATCGCCCAGGGCCAGCCGGTGCCGGGCGGCAGCGTAAACGGCCAGACCTCAATGTTGCTGACCCATCATCACGGTATGCAGTCACTGCTGAATACCACGCTGTTCAGCAACACGCCAGGCGGTGCGGTGATTGCCGGGCGCGATGCCAGCCTGGTGCTGGACGGTCAGTTCTACGCGCCGGGTCACTTTCGCCTGACCTCCAGCGATCGACGCCATAGCCTGCAGTGGCAAGAGCCTGCCAACCGCTATCAGCAACTGTGCCATGAAATCAACCACTTCGCCTGGTGTATCGGGCAGAACCTGATCGACTCACCGAACCATCCGCTCGATCAGGCAATCACCACCTTAGCCATCATGGATAACGTCAGACAGCAGATCGGCGTCACGTTTAATGAAGAACAGCAACCTTAATGTTTCCGGAGCAGACAGATGAAAATCGCTTTTGATGTGGATGTGATCAAAGACCTGGGCATCACCCGCATGGTCCATCAGGTGGCTGACTGGGGATATAAATATATCGAACAGTCGCCGCATCCGCAGATCAACCCGTTCTATAAGCATCCCAAAGCCAGCCGTGAAATCATGACGGAATATAAGAATGCGCTCAACGCCACCGGGCTGGAGATCTCCTCGTTTATCGTGGTCTATCGCTGGTCCGGTCCGGACGAACTCCGCCGTCAGGCCGCGGTGAAGAACTGGAAACGGATGATTGAGATTGCGGTTGAGATGGGTGTGCAGGTGATCAACACCGAACTCTCCGGCACGCCTAACGAGCCGGAAATTTGTGAAGAGATGTTTTATCGTTCAATGGATGAACTGCTGCCGATTATCGAACGTGAAGGTATCCGCATCGAGATTCAGGCGCACCCGTGGGATTTCTGCGAAGAGAACAACGAAACGGTGGATATCGTGAAGTCGTTCCGCAGTGATAACGTCAAGTATATCTACAGTGCGCCGCACACCTTCTTCTATGACAAAGGCAAAGGCGATGTGAAACCGATGCTGGAGTATGCCGGTGATGACCTGTCACACATGCTGATCGCGGACACCATGAACCACACCAAACATTGCCGCTACATCGTTAACCCGCCAGGCGTTGATGCCACGATTCACCAGCATGTCGGTGTCGGCGAAGGTGAAGTCGACTTCGATACGCTGTTCCAGACGCTGCGCGACACTCACTTTGCCACACGCAGTTACAAAGTCGGTGGCGAGCCGATCATCGCCGCCTCGCTGTTTGGTTATCCGGAGAAAATGAAGGTGCAGGCGGTACAAACCCGTGAACTGATTGAGCGCGAATTACTGAGCAAATAACCTCGCTGGCCGCCACTGGCCGCGCTTTGCCCCTTCTCTGCCCGCCTCGCCGTCCGCGCGGCGGGCACCGTTTGCCCGTCGTCTCTCACTTCTCCCCCAGCCGATAACCCGGACGACAGACAATTTGTCAGACCGCGATCACCGCCAGCAGAGTTAAACCGGCTTTTTTTCACCTGCTACACTCCAGACAAACATCACACAAAGGCGAACCTTCACTATGTCGGAAAATGCATATCAGCCCGCAAAAGTCTGGAACTGGGACCCTGAAGCAAAGGGCAACGGCGCGAAAACCAATCGTCCGTTCGCTGGCCCTACCCATGAAAAAGCGTTGCCGGTCGGCAAGCACCCTTTGCAGCTCTATTCGCTCGGCACCCCGAACGGCCAGAAAGTGACTATCCTGCTGGAAGAGCTGCTGGCGCTGAACGTGATTGATGCCGAATATGATGCCTGGCTGATCCGCATTGGCGAAGGCGATCAGTTCTCCAGTGGTTTTGTTGAAGTGAATCCCAACTCCAAAATTCCGGCGCTGAGTGACCACTCCGCCACGCCGCCGATTCGGGTATTCGAGTCGGGCAATATCCTGCTCTATCTGGCGGAAAAGTTTGGCTACTTCCTGCCAAAAGATCTGGCTCAACGCACCGAAACGCTGAACTGGCTGTTCTGGCTGCAAGGCTCCGCGCCTTATCTGGGCGGCGGTTTCGGCCATTTCTATCACTATGCGCCAGAGAAAATTGAATACGCTATCAACCGCTTTACCCTGGAAGCCAAACGTCAGCTCGACGTGCTGGATCGCCAGCTGGCGGACCATCGCTACCTCGCCGGTGACGATTACACCATCGCCGACATCGCGACCTGGCCGTGGTACGGCAATCTGGTGCTGAACGACCAGTATGGTGGCGCTGAGTTCCTCGATGTGCAGTCCTATAAAAATGTGGTGCGTTGGGCGAAAGAGATTGCCCAGCGACCTGCCGTGATCCGTGGCCGCAAGGTTAACCGTGTGATGGGCGACCCGGCCGATCAGCTGCATGAGCGTCATGATGCATCTGACTTTGATACCCAGACCCAGGATAAAAAAGCTTAAGGAGACACCCTGTGAGTGCTTACGTCGTATTTATTCGTGATAACACCCTGAACGATGATGAAATGGCGATCTACGCCGAGAAAGCGGGCCAGGCACGCGGCGATCATCCGATCACTCCGCTGGCTTTTTATGGCGAGCTGGAAACGCTGGAAGGTCAGGAAGCAGAAGGCGTGGTGATTCTGGAATTTCCAACCCGCGAAGCGGCACACGCCTGGTATGACAGCCCGGAATATCAGGCAGCCAAAGTGCATCGCCTGAAAGGGGCCAACTACCGCGCGATCCTGGTTCAGGGCGTCGAGAAATAAAAAAGGGACGCCGTCGCGTCCCTGAATATGCAGGCGGCAACGCTGCCGCCTGCATCCGTTACTCCAGTCCGATCCGTACCACGCTGTCCAGCCCCTGACTGCTGTGATCCGGGTTAAAGCCCTGTTTCACCGTGACATACAGTGTCTGACCATCAGGCGACACCAGCAGACTGTTGGGATGGCCGTCAAACGACCAGCTATTTTTCACTGCATAGGTGGTGCCATCCAGCTGCAGCACTTTCTTCGACTCACGCTGACTGATGTAGATCTCATTGCGCTTGCCGTTGAATTTAATTCCCAGCGAATCCCCCAGATCAAGCCGCTTAATCACCTTACCGCTGCGCTCATCGAACACCAGCGTATTTTTTGCCTTTGAATTATCGGTGACAAACAGCCGGCCGGTCGCCGGATCTTCCGCCATATTGAGGAACAGATACTCTTTGCCGTCACCTGCGGTCAGCCGCTGTTCAATTTTGTTATTCCGCGGATTGATCACCAGGATTTCACCACTGCCGTTGGCGGCATAAATTCTATCGCTGACCGGGGAATAGATGATGCCGGTGACCCATTTTCCGGCATTTTTGATGCGGGTTTTCAGCGTCAGGGTTTTTGCATCGACCACCCAGATGAGACCGGGATCGCCTACGCCGCCGACATACAGCAGCCCATCGTGCAGGAAAACTTCCCGCGTCCCGAACGGCAACCCTTTTTCATTTTTCTCACTGAACATCAGGCGCTTCAGCACCTTACCGCTTTCCGGATCGATTTGTGAGATGCCGCCATCGAGCGAATTGGTGGTGTAGAGCGCGCTGCCGTCGGGTGCGCTAATCAGACCGAAGTTTTTCAGGTCGTAATGCCCTTCGCCGGTGGTCTTCAGGGTCGTGGCATCCAGCCGATAAATCATGCCGCCGCTGACCTCTTTGAAGCCCTGCGCGCTGGCCACATAGAGTGCATTTTTGGCGGGCAGATAAGCCATTTCGTACAGGCCTTCACCCAGTTCGCGTTGCGTCAGTTTGCCCTGACCTGAGGTTTCCAGCGTGACAGGCGTGCTGGTGTCTGCTTTTCGCGCCGGGAACTGACAGGCCGTCAGGCTGAACGTGGTGGCAATCGCCAGAACGAGTGCCGCTTTACGCGGGCTGAACAAGGTTTTCATTCTTAACTCCAGTAAGAGGCGAACGGCTTCCGTCAGACCGCGGCGCGGCGGGAAGGCTCAGAACAAAAAGAATGAGAATCATACGCATTAGAAAAAAAGATGTAAACGCAGCGGCACTACCGTCGCCATTGCGGATTTTGCACTGTATGCCGGTAGCGGGTCCGCCATCGCAGCGTCACGCTCCGACCGGCAGCAGTTGCTGTTGCAGAAACGCGACGAAGGCGCTGATGCGCGCAGGCAGCTGGCGTTGCGCCTGCCAGACCGCGAAAATATCGCCATCTGGTGCCTGCCAGTCTGGCAGCACCGGCAGCAGATCGCCCGCATCAATGCTGTGCTGCGCATCCCACCACGAACGCAGCAGAATGCCGTGTCCATCCATCGCCAGCCGCATCGCCACTTCACCATCATTGGTCACCAGGCTGCCGCGCACTTTCTGGCTGAGGCTCTGCTCACCGCACGTCAGCCGCCACAGAGTGAAATCGCTGTCGTGCTGGCGCAGCAGAATACAGTTGTGCTGCGCCAGATCGCGTACCGTCTCTGGCAGGCCGTGTCGGGCAGCGTAGGCCGGAGAGCAGCAGAGAATGCGCGGATTGGTGCGGAGCTTTCGCGCCACCAGCCGCGAGTCGGGCGGTTCGCCGACCCGGATATCAATGTCCATGTGCGCATCGAGAAAATTGAGCGGCTGACTGGTGAGCTGCAGTGACAGTGAGAGTTGCGGATGCAGCGCGGCAAACGCCGACACGCAGGGAGCGATATGGCGACGGCCAAATCCAAACGAGGCGTTAATGTTGAGCGTGCCGCGCAGCTGCGCCGTCTCGCCGCTCACCGCCTCTTCCAGCGCCGCCAGCTGATCCAGCAACGGACGCGCGCCCGCCAGATAACGGCGTCCTTCCGGCGTCAGCTCCAGCCGTCGGGTGGTGCGACGCAGCAGCTGTACTCCGAGCCGCTGCTCCAGCTGGCTCAGTCGTTTACTGACGGCAGCCAGCGATAGCCCGAGTTCACGGGCGGCGGCGGTCAGGCTGTCCAGCGCGGCAAGCCGCACGAAGAAAGCCAGGTCGTCGGTTGAGGTGCGGGATTCTCTACTTTGATTCAACACTGGATTGCGTTTCAGGCTCATTATTTCCCCGGAATCGACAGTTATACTGCGTACACAATTCGAACATCAACCGGAAAGGTGCCCTGTGACTGACAAAATCCATCGTATTGCCGTAATTCCTGGCGACGGTATCGGCAAAGAAGTGATGCCGGAAGGCATCCGCGTGATGAATGCGGCGGCGGAAAAATTCAATATTCCGCTGCGCTGGGAGTGGTTTGATTATGCCAGCGCCGACTACTGGCAGCAGCATGGCAAGATGCTGCCCGACGACTGGTTTCCGCAGCTGAAAGCGTTTGATGCCATCTACTTTGGCGCGGTCGGCTGGCCGGAGGTGGTGCCTGACCACGTTTCGCTGTGGGGATCGCTGTTGCAGTTCCGCCGCGAGTTCGATCAATACGTCAATCTGCGTCCGGTGCGCCTGATGCCGGGCGTTAAAGCGCCGCTGGCCAACCGTCAGCCGGGTGATATCGACTTCTATGTGGTGCGCGAAAATACCGAAGGTGAATACTCCAGCGTCGGCGGCACTATGTTCCCCGGCACCGATCGCGAGGTGGTGATCCAGGAGACGGTGATGACCCGCACCGGGGTCGATCGCATCCTGAAATTTGCTTACCAGCTGGCGCAGAGCCGCCCGAAAAAACACCTGACCTCCGCCACCAAATCGAACGGCATTGCCATCACTATGCCTTACTGGGATAGCCGGGTTGAGGCGATGGCCGGTCAGTTCCCCGAGGTTCGCGTCGATAAGTATCACATCGATATTCTCACCGCTAATTTCGTGCTGCATCCGGACTGGTTTGATGTGGTGGTCGCCAGCAACCTGTTTGGCGATATCCTCTCCGATCTCGGTCCGGCCTGTACCGGCACCATCGGTATCGCGCCGTCGGCCAATATCAACCCGGAAGGCCACTTCCCGAGCCTGTTTGAACCGGTACACGGGTCCGCGCCGGATATCGCCGGTAAAGGCATCGCCAACCCGATTGGGCAGATCTGGTGCGGGGCAATGATGCTGGAGCATCTGGGCTACAAGGCGGCGGGTGACGCGGTGTTAGACGCGATTGAACGCACGCTGGCCGCCGGTGAGCATCTGACGCGCGATCTCGGCGGCAGCGCCAGCACCGAACAGCTCGGCAGTGCCATCGCCGCCGCGCTGTGAGTTAGTCCGGCAGTTGCACCACGCTGTCGGGATGCCAGCCTGGCGGTAACGGCTCCGGCCGCACGATCGCCAGGTTGTGCAGTTGCAGGTTCTCCACGCCGCGCGCAAACAGTCCCGGCAGACCGCCGGGATAGCGCTCTACGCCAAAGGCTTCGCCGGTTTTCGGATCGAGCTTATAGGCGTTATCCAGCCCCATGCCGGTCGGTGAATCGGGATTACACGGCGGCCGGATGTCATACTGACCCTGCGCCACCTGCGCCACGCTTTGCCGCAGCTGCACCTGGCTGATTAGCACATCGCGGATCCAGCCCGGCTGCGCTGCATGCAGGTTAATCGCCCCTTCAGCTACGCCCGTCAGATTACTGAACTGCACCTGCTCCACGATACCGGGCGCAATCGCCGGATCGCGACTCCGCACCGAGATAAACAGCGGGTCGGCTTTACCCCAGTGGCACGGCGGCGCATGGTGACAGGCAAAAGTGAGATTGCTGAACAGCAGACGCCGCATCGCCCCGCCGTCGCGTGACAGAATGCCAATCGCCCGATTGGAATCGAAAATGGTGCAGCCGGTCACCGTCACATCCTCCACATCATCCCAGGTTTCGGTGCCGATCTTAAAGGCGCAGCTGTAACTGCGCAGCAGGCAGTTGGTGATCATAATCTGCCGCGCCGGACGCCGCAGCGCCGCAGGCTTGTGGGTGGTCTTGATGCAGATAGCATCATCGGCGGCGCTGAGGTAGCTGTTACTGACAAACACCGCTTCGCAGCTGTCGATATCGAGCGCATCAGTGTTCGGCATGGTCATGGCGTTGTCGATGGTGAGATGATCGATATGCACATGGCGGCAGCTCACCAGATGCACCGTCCACATCGGGGCCTGCACGATGGTGAAATCTTCCAGCCTCACCTGCTCACAATCTTCAAAAACGAGGATACGCGGGCGGTCGGCACGCGGCAGACGATAGCCCTGCTCATCACGTTCGGCGGCAAACCAGGCTTCGCCATCGCCATCAATGCGACCGGTGCCGCTGATAGTAATATTGCGCTGGCCCAGGGCGTAGAGCAGCACGTTGTGTGACTTCTCGGCGCTGCTCAGCGCCTGTACCGGCTGATAATCGGCCAGCCGCTGGCTGGCGATTAACACCGCACCCGCTTCGAGGTGCAGTTCAAAATCAGAGGGCAGCGTCAGACAGCCGCTGCGATAACGTCCGGCAGGCAGCGTCAGGCGGCCACCACCGGCCGCGGCAATCTGATCCATAGCGCGTTGCAGCCGCGCGGTATCCAGCGTTTCGCCGTCGGCGGCAGGATGAAAATCGGCAAGGGAAAGGTGCATCATGCGTCTCCCGCAGGATTGAGGAGGAGGAATTGCAGCACGTTGCGGCGCAGTAAACCTTTGTCTGGTCGCCATTGCACCGTTCCGTGCCGACGCTCACAAATTACTTCACGGCACCTTCGGTCACACCGCTGATAAATTTGCGCTGGAAAATCAGGAACACCGCCACCAGCGGCATAATCACAATCATCGCGCCCGCCATCAGCACCGGAATGTCGATGGTGTTTTTATTCTGAAAGAACATCATGCCAATCGGCAGGGTACGCAGCTCATCTTTGTTGACCAGAATCAGCGGGATCAGGAACTCGTTCCAGGTCCAGATAAACAGCAGCAGACCCAGCGTGGAGAGCGTTGGCCAGATCGCCGGAACCAGGATGCCCCACAAAATTTTGACCCGCGAAGCCCCATCCATCACCGCCGCTTCCACCAGCTCTTTCGGCACCTGCTGAAAGGCACTGGCGATCATCAGGGTGGTAAAGGGTAGCGACAGCGCAATCTGCGGCAGGATCAGCGCCATATAGGTGTTGGTCAGCCCCATCCAGCGCAGCTCGTGATAGAGCGGGATGATAAACGCCTCGCTCGGCAGCACCATGCCCAGCGCCAGCATCGCCGCGATCGCCTTTTTACCGGGGATCTTCAACCAGGCAAAGCCAAATCCGGCCAGAATCCCCAGCAGCACGCTGCACAGCACCACCGGGATCACCACCAGCACCGAGTTGAGGAAGTAGACGTTAAAATGTCCCTGCTGCCAGGCGGTGAGATAGTTTTTAAAATTAAGCGAGGCGGGCAGCGTGAAGACGCCCTGAAACAGCTCCATCTGGGTTTTGAACGAGGTCATCAGCGCCATCAGAAACGGCAGAATGGTCATCAGCGCCACGATCCAGATCAGCGCGCGTGAAATCACCGGCGTACTACGCATCAGTACCGCTCCTTTAAGGCCAGGTGAATCAGGTAGTTAATCCCTAATACAATCAGCATACTGAACACCGCCACCGACGAGGCATAACCAAAGTAGTGCAGGTCAAACCCCTGCTTGTACATAAAGATATTGGTCACCATGGTCGACGTACCCGGTCCGCCCTGCGTCATGACATAGACCAGGTCAAAGGCTTTCAGGCTGGCGATCACCGTCAGCAACAGGGCAATCCGCACCTCAGGCCGCAGGCCTGGCAGGGTAATGCGCATAAACTTCTGGCGACGCGACGAGCCATCCAGATCGGCCGCTTCCAGCAGCGAAGGGTCCATTCGTTGCAGGCCCGCCATAAACAGCACCAGACAGAAACCGAAGAAGTACCAGGTGGCGACCAACCCGACCGCCGGCAGCGCCCAGGTAAAATCGCCGAGCCACGACATCGCCAGCTGCGGCAAACCGATAGCCCGCAGTAGCTGATCGATCGGGCCAAACGCCGGGTTATAGAGCCAGCGCCATACCACGCCCAGCACCGCCATCGGCATGATATAGGGCAGGAAGAAGAGGATGCGCAGCACGCTGCGTTCGCTGTTGTTGCGGGTGTCATACAAAAAGCTACACAGCAGCAGACCGATGCTAATCGGCAACAGGGTGTAGAACAGCATCAGGATGGCGTTATTGCCCAGCGCGATCCAGAACACCGGATCGCTGAACATCCGCAGATAGTTGCTGACGCCGCTGAACACCGGCAGCGAGGTGCCGTCCCATTCGGTGAAGCTGATGCCGAGCGAGGCCAGCAGCGGCAACAGCAGAAACACCGCATAGACCAGCACCGCCGGCAGAACATAGAGAAAATTACGCCAACCGCTTAAATTCAACATAACCGTACTCGTGGCTCAGAACGACGCTCAGGCCCGGCGGTGCGCCGGGCCACCGGCTTAGTGTTTCAGGGTTTTCAGGTAACGCTGATAGTTGTTATCGAAATTGAGCACCATCTGATCGGCAGTCTGACGCCCGGCCAGCAGTAACTGCACGTTCTGGTTCAGTTCGGCATTCATGGTCGGCGTCGCCCAGTCCACGTAGTGGCCTAAACCGTCATAGTCGTTGAGCGTCAGCCAGACCTGATACGCCTCCGCCAGCAGCGGATTGTCCGCCGGCATTTTGGCGGCTTTGTTGGTGCTGGCGGGCAGGAAGCCCACCTTCAGCCAGCGGTCTGCCATCGCATCTGACACCATATAGTTGATGAACTTCGCCGCCGCATCCTGCTGCTCTTTGCCCTTCGCGGTGCTGGTCACCGAGAAAGCCAGATCGGTGCCGCCGACCATCAGCGGCTGTTTCACGCCCTCACCGGCCGGCATCGCGGCAAAGTGAATATCTTTGTTATCTTTAAACTGGCCGAGATACCAGGTGCCGCTCACCAGAAACGCCGCCTGATTGTTCTGGAACAGCGTGGCGGCATCATCGTGACCGATGCCCTGGAAGCCAGGGAAGAAGTAGCCTTTATCGGTCCAGCTCTTCATCATGCTGGCGGCCTTAACCAGTTTGTCATCTTTGAAGCTGCCGCCGACGTCGTAGATCAGATTATCCAGCGTCTTGCGGTCATGACTTTCGATCTGCGCCTGCCACAGCGTGCTGAGCAGTTGCTGACCCATGTTGCCATCCAGCAGGCCGAGCATCATCGGCGCGGTGCCCTGCTGCTTCAGCTTCGCCATCGCACTCTCCAGCTCGGCCAGCGTTTTCGGCACCGCGATTCCCGCTTTATCCAGCAACGCTTTGTTGTAGTAGAGTCCGACCATTTCGCCGAGGCTGGCAACGCCGTACAGTTTTCCGCTGCCGAACTCGCCGCTGTCTGACCAGCGGTTACGTTTGAGGATCGAGTCGGGGAAGCGGGTGGTCCAGCCATCTGCGCTGGCGTAACTGTCCAGCGGCACCAGCAGCTTATCTTTGACCAGCGATCCCATATCACCGCCGCCCTGATTGACCTGGGCGATCTGCGGACCGTCGCCTGCGGTCAGTGCCAGCTTGAGCGGAATACGCGTGTCTTCAAATGAGTGAACCGAGCGGTTAATCACGATGCCTGGATTCTGCTGCGTGAACTCTTTGATACCTTCATCCACCGCCGCGGTCTGCTGCGGATAGTTATAGATATCCCACTCATTCAGGGTAACAGCAGCCTGCGCGACGTGGGCAACGCTGCCCGCCAGCAAGCCCGCCGCCAAAAGCCGACCCAGACTGCAAACCCGGAACAAACCAACTGAGGAAACAGACATTATGCTCACCTTCTCCAGACCAGGATCGGCATCCCTTCATCTCACCGCCTGCCATCCCGCAGACTGAAGCCGCATAGAAAATGCACTCACCCATACTTACTTTAATAAAAAAATAAAGTCAAACAGCCAGCTGGTGAAATTGCAACGCTGTGAGCGCGCGCAAATAAACAGCGATCTGCGGCTAAAATCAGCCGTTTGCGCTGGCCGGGTGAAGGATTGCCACGGTGAGAGAGGCTGAAGCAGCCTGCACGCAGCATGATATTCCAGCGCCATTCTGACAAAATAACTGCCTGATAAAACATATGAAAATCCTATCACGCTCACAGTTTACTGTTTTTTCCAGCCGTCAAAGCACAGACAAGTGCCGTGCGCCGGGCGTGTTGGCGATCACAGTTGTGAAGTGAGAAACGGGTAAAGTTTGCTGAACCAGGGGGGTTAGTGCGATAAGGTAATTATTCTATCTTGAAAACTAAGTCCACTTTCATTAACGTAACTTTTATCGGCGGGCAGCCTCTGTCACTGTCCCCTTCATCCACTCATGAGAACTCACCATGGCGAATCAAGGTGTCATTCGTCCGGCGACCCCGGCGGACTATCCGGCGCTCTACCGTATCTGCCTGGAAACAGCGGATGCGGGCGGAGATGCCCGTGCGCTCTACTCTGATCCCGACTATCCCGGCCAGCGGTTTGCCGTGCCTTATGCGCGCTTCGCACCCGATTTTGCGTTTGTGCTGGAGAGCGCCGGTGAGGTAGTGGGCTATGTGGTCGCCGCGCCCGATACCCGCGCCTTCGAGGCGCAGCTGGAAACGCAGTGGTGGCCGCTGCTACAGCAGCATTATCAGCAACGCCGCGCCGACGCCCCGCTCGACGACAAAATACTCGACGCCATTCGCCATCCCGATCGTGCGGCTGACGCGCTGGTTACCCAGTGGCCCGCTCACCTGCATATCAACCTGTTACCGGTCGCACAGAAAGGCGGCTGGGGACGCAAAATGATTGAGCATGAGCTGGCGGCGCTGCGGGCAGCGGGCGTCAGCGGCGTTCATCTTGGCGTCAGCCTGCAAAACGAGCAGGTCTGCGCCTTCTATCAGCGCATGGGATTCACCCCGATTATGCGCAGCAACGCCATCTACATGGGCCAGTTACTCTGAGTGAGGTAGCCGATGACCAGCCTGCGCTTGCAGAATGTGAAGAAGTCTTACGAGCACGTTAATGTGATTCATGGTATCGATCTGACGATCAACAGCGGGGAATTTGTGGTCTTTGTCGGCCCATCCGGCTGCGGTAAATCGACGTTGCTGCGGATGATCGCCGGGCTGGAGGAGATCAGCAGCGGGCAGCTGCTGATTGAGGAAAAGGACATGACGCAACAGCCCGCCACCGAGCGCGGCATTGCGATGGTGTTTCAGTCCTATGCGCTCTACCCCAACATGACGGTGCGCGGTAACCTGGCCTATCCGCTTGAGGTGATGAAGAAGTCGAAGGCGGAGATTAACCAGGCCATTGAGCAGACCGCCGCCCGTCTGCACCTGACCGAACTGCTTGACCGTCTGCCACGCGCGCTTTCCGGCGGGCAGCGGCAGCGCGTGGCGATTGGCCGGGCGATTATTCGTCATCCGCGAATCTTCCTGTTCGATGAACCGCTCTCAAACCTTGATGCCGAGCTGCGCCTGCAGATGCGGATTGAGATCGCCCGGCTGCACGCCTCGCTGGGCAACACCATGATCTATGTGACCCACGATCAGCTGGAAGCGATGACGCTGGCGGATCGGATTGTGGTGCTGCGGCAGGGCCGGATTGAGCAGGTCGGCGCGCCGCTGACGCTCTATCACGACCCGGATAACCTGTTTGTCGCCGGTTTTATCGGCTCGCCGAAGATGAACTTCCTGCAGGCGGAGATCGCGGCGGTCGGAAACGGTGAAGTGCAGCTGCGGCTGCCGGAACTGAAGATAGATGGCCTGGTGCTGAACATCGCCGCGCCGTGCCAAGAAGGACAAACCGTGACGCTCGGCATTCGTCCGGAACACTTTCAGCCCGCCGCGCAGACGCCGGACGCACTGCGCTTTCACGGCGAGCTGGCCTATGGCGAGATGCTGGGCCATACCAACTATCTCTATCTCGATATTGGCCGGGAGCAGATGCTGGTCGTGGAAGAGCGTGAGGCGCATCAGCGTGAGCTGGGGGCGCAGGTCGAACTGGGGATTTCCGCTGCCCACTGCCTGCTGTTTGATCAGCAGGGATTACGCCTGCGTTAGGGCGAAGAGGTGACGATCGGCGGGCGCTTCGGCGCCCATTTTGCTGGCAGAAGCGGTCAGGTGACCGGCTCTTCATCCGCCTGGGCGGCCAGCAGGTCGAGCAGACGATTCACCGCAAAGCCGGCCGCGCCGAGTGCCCACATCCGGTTGGATTCGGTGAGAAACTGCAGCGGCGTCATGTGTGGCGTCAGTTTCAGCCGGTAAGCCTGAAAGCTCTGGGTGATGTGGTCGAGCAGAATGCGTGACGCCATATGCGGCTCCATCGCCAGATAGACCACGTCCGGATCGTAGGCCACCGACAGGTTCGCCAGCGAAATCCCTAATTCCCGTCCCGCCTCTTCCAGCGCCGCCAGCACCTCAGGCGTCGGGCGCTGATCCAGCGCCTGTAAGGTCAGCGTAGCCGGTTCGTCTTCCGCTACCCGCTGTAAAATAGCGCGCGAGGAGGCCACATCTTCCAGCAGGCGCAGCGAGCCATCCCCGACCAGCCCGTTACCGATCTCGCCCGCTTTGCCGTGGCGACCGCGATAGAGCTGACGATTAAGGATAATCCCGGCGCCGATCCCTTTACCGTAGGTGGCAATCACCGCCGACTGGGCGGTGCCCAGCTGGCCAAACACCAGTGCCGCCATTGCCATCGCGTTGGCGTCATTCTCAATAAACACCGGCAGCGAGAAACGTTCCTCCAGCTGGCGGGCAATGGGAACGTTATCCCAGTCGAGCACCTTCGAGCGGATGCAGTAACCATTTTCGGCATCCACCAGTCCCGATAACGCCAGCCCGATGGCCCCGACCCGCTTCTCTTCCACCCCGCGCAGAAATTTCGCCAGAGCATCACCGAGCTGGCGTGGGGACATGCTGCCCGGCGGCATCTGCTGTTCACCCAGCAGATTGCCACTGAGATCGGTCATGACGATCAGGTTACGCTCTGCGTTGAGCTGGATGCCGATGACGCTGGCACGATCGGGATTGAGTCCGAGCAAGGTCTTTGGCCGCCCCATCGACACGCGCCGCAGTCCCAGCTCCTGCACAATCTCTTGTGCCAGCAGGCGATTGGTCGCTTGCGAAACCGTCGACATGCTCAGCCCGCTGCGGACTTTCAGGTCGGACTGGCTAATCGGCGCATTTTCAACAATCAACCGCAGGATGCGTGCAGTCACGTTGGGAGCGGTCATAAATTCCTCAGATTGACGCACTGACGCTGGGGAACCGGCTTCAGGTCAGTGATGGGGTAAAGGGAGCGGGCTGGTCGCCGGCAGCCAGCGTCCGGGCGAGCGTTAAGGCTCCGCTCAGCGCGTCACCCAGCGGCGTGACCAGCCGGGTCTGAATATCGGTCGCCAGCCAGCGGTAAACCGGCGCGGCCAGCCCGCCCATCAGTGCGACCCGTCCATTGCTCAGCGCGGTCAGACGACGCACCATCATGCCGATATCGGCTGCGGTCTGCTGCAGCAACGCCTGCGCATGGTCATCACCGGCGCTGGCCGCCGCGAAAATCTGCGGTACCACGCGCGCCCAGTCGGCAGGCGCGGCGGTACGGGTCCACAGCAGCATGGCTTCCGGACTGTGATCAAACTGCGCCATCAGCTGCTGCGTCAACGCGCTGTGTTCAACCATCGCCTCGTGGGCCAGCAGCGCCAGACGCAGCGCCCGGCGACCCAGCTCCGCGCCGGAACCCTGATCGGAAAGCGCAAAGCCCCAGCCACCCAGCAGCGTGAAGCGCTCGCCATCCCAGGCCGCGCCCTGACTGCCGGTGCCAATAATAAACACCGCGCCAGGCTGCCCGGCGTGCGCGCCCGCACAGGCGATTTCCACATCGCTGACCACCTGCAATGCGGCACAGGCAGGCTGCCAGCCGGAGAGACGCGCCTGCACCGAGACGACGTTGGCACCGGCTAATCCGGCCACCAGTGAGGTCTGCGCCAGCGCCTGCGGCGTTAATCCGGCCAGGGAAAATACCCGATCAATCAGCTGTTCAACGCAGGCCAGCGCCGCCTCATACTGCGACCAGACGTTGGCGGGTCCGCCCGTGGCTTCCGCCAGCACCGTACCCTGAAGGTCGGTTAACCGCGCACGACACTGGGTGCCGCCGCCATCAATGCCAAGGAGATAGTGTGATTGCACGCGCTTCCTCCCGCCTCCACTGATTAAGAGTTGTTGCCATCATCAGCGAACGATAGGGTAAAAAAACTTAAATCGCAATAACAAATAAATATGGCAATAAAAGATTGGCTATTTTTTGTTAATTTACATAGATATAACACAAAGACACCTCGCAAAACGCGCAGGCGGATATTGACATTACTTTTTCTATCGTAATAAGTTGATGGTCAGATTATCAACAGCCGCGCCGGGCGACGGGCGGGCTCTGCATCATCCGAATTCAGCATCAGGGGTTTAACATGAAAGTAGGCATTATCGGTCTCGGCTTTCGTCTGTCCCACGTGATTAAAGAGTTTAACAACGCCGACGACGCCTTCTCGGTAGTGGGTTATTACGACCCGGCACCTGCCGGACTGCCCAATCTGCACAGCTTCGCTATCGATCCGGGCCAGTCGTTTGAGTCGATTGAGGCGCTGTTGCAGCACGGCGGTATGGATGTGGTGCTGGTCGGCTCACCCAATTTTCTGCATCTTGAGCATGTCGGCCAGGCGCTGGCAGCGGGCTACACCGTGTTTACCGAAAAACCGGTGGTGATCAATGAACAGCAGACCATGGAGATGGCGAAGCTGGTGCGGCAGTATGGCGAGGCGCGCATTCTGGTCGGTCTGGTGCTGCGCTATTCCCCGCTCTATCACGATCTGCTGGCGGCGCGTGACGCTGGCCGGCTGGGCGAGATCACCTCGATTGAAGCCACGGAACATATCAAGCCGTATCACGGCGCTTTCTTCCAGCGCGACTGGCGGCGGCTGGAAAAGTACGCCGGCCCCTATATTCTGGAAAAATGCTGCCACGACATCGATCTTTATCAGGGCTTAATGCAGCAGCGTCCGGTGCGGGTTGCCAGCTTTGGTGGCCGTAAATCCTTTACGCCAGCCCATGCGCCGCAGGGTGCAATCACCGCCGACGCAGAGGTGTATCACATCAAGCCCAGCGGCTGGTCCAGTACCGATGCGGTATTCGACAGCGACGCCGATATTGTCGATTACCAGACCGCGCTGATTGAATATGCCGGCGGTGCCACCCTCGCCTTTCACGCCAACCTCAACGTGCCGGATGAGTTCCGCCGTTTCTGCGTGATTGGCACTGACGGCATGGCTGAAGGCGATTTCGTCCGTAACTACTTCCGCGTTCACAACGCGCGCAGCGGCGAGAAAGAGATCGATACCGCCTACAGCGGCAATGCTTACGATGGCCATTACGGCGCTGACGCGCTGATGGCGGAAGAGATCGTCAAACACATTAAACAGGGAACGCCGCTGAAAGTTTCAGTGGTGGACGCGCTGGAAGCGGGCCTCACCGCGATAAAAATCGATGAGGCGCGCAAAACCCGCAGCGTAGTGGACATGCGTGAAAGCTGGCAAACATTTGACGCCAACCTGGGAAAAACCGGGGCCTGATGGCCCTACCTGCGGGTCGGCCTCCCCCGTCGCCCCAAAGGCTGTGACTAGCGGTATGACTGGAACCTGACTGTAACCGGCCTGCGGGCCGGTTTTTTTATGCCGGATCGACGTCGTTCTCCAGCTTCTGACGCCGCCGTAAATGCGGAAACAGCTTCATCCACAGCGCCACCACCACCAGCGTGCCAATACCGCCAATCGCCACTGCCGGTACCGCTCCCAGCCAGGCCGCCAGCAGCCCCGACTCAAATTCCCCCAGCTGATTAGAGGTGTTGATGAAAATGGCGTTCACCGCATTGACCCGCCCGCGCATCGCATCCGGCGTATCGAGCTGCACCAGCGCGCCGCGAATCACCATGCTGACCATATCAAATCCGCCCAGCGCGGCCAGCGCCAGCAGCGACAGCCAGAGCTGACTGGAGAGCGCGAACACCAGCGTCGCGACGCCAAAACCGGCCACCGATCCGAACATAATCATGCCGACATGCTTGTCCAGCTTGTGACGACTCAGCCAGATCCCCACCAGCAGCGCGCCTACCGACGGCGCACCGCGCAGCATCCCTAATCCCCACGGGCCGGTGTGCAGAATATCTTTCGCAAAGATCGGCAGCAGCGCGGTGGCACCGCCCAGCAGCACCGCAAACAGGTCCAGCGAGATCACTCCCAGCACATCTTTGCGCTCACGGATGAAGTGAATCCCGGCAAACAGGTTCTTCATGTTCATCGGCAGCCGCGGCTGGCTGGGTCGCTGATAGCGCAGCAGGGCGACCAGCGTCAGCGAGATAAAATAGAACAGCCCGGAGACGCCATAAACCACTTCAGGACCGGCCACGTAGAGCAGTCCGCCCAGGGTCGGTCCGACAATCACCGCCGCCTGCCCGCCCACCGAGTTCATCGCCATCGCGCGCGCCAGAATCGACGGCGGCACCAGTGACGGCAGCATCGAGGACATGGCGGGCCACTCCAGCGCTTTGGCGACAGCAATCATAAACACCAGTCCCCACAAAGCGGTTTTATCGACCGAATGAAACAGCGTCAGCACCACCAGCCCCAGCAGTGCGGCAAACTCCACCAGCTGACCGAACAACACGATACGTCGCCGATCGTACTGATCGGCCAGATGTCCGGCCGGCAGCGCCAGCAATACCGAAGGGAGAAACTGCATCAGACCGATCATGCCTAACGCCAGCGCACTGTTGGTCAGTGCGTAAATCTGCCAGCTGATCGCCACTGAAAACATCTGAAACCCAAACGACGAGCAGGTGCGTGCCAGCCAGAATGCGACAAACGTCCGGTGTCGCCACAGCGACTCTTCTGCTGCCGGTGCCATCAATCCCATGTTCTATCCCATATTAAGTGATGATTCCCGCGTTGTTGCGCGGTGTTATTGGTGCAGTCTGACGGCATGATAAGGGTCAGGATGCGCGGACCGGCCGCGTCAGCCTTGCCTGCCTGCACGGCCAGCGGGTCTCATCGGGATCTGCCCTGATAATTACCAGCCTATTGGTCCTTACTGTTGAATATATTCCAGGTAATCATCAGACGCCAAAGGAATAATTTTCTCTTTCATATCGGCTTTATTTACTTTTTCCGGCAACAAAGGGGTGATTTGGAATAAGCAGTTGATCTATATTTATTCACGCGTTCAGAAAAATGCGACTTTTTATATCAATAATTATCAACACCACCTTTTATATTGCATTTCATAGAGATAATGAAAAACAGTTTATATAACCCCTATGTGACTGAACCTATCCATCATGTTGAGCGACAAGTCGCTGGCATTTGCTATAGCGTTCCCTATCTTCAACAAACTCAGGACAGCAGTAATATACTTAATACACACAACATTATTTCGCTACACAATCAAATTGCTACTGAAGCAGCATTAATGATTATTCCGGTTGAGGCTATTCGTTTACAGGGAATGATTGCCCTGCCGGAAGCCTATTTGCATTTACAGGACCCGCGTGTCCGGGTAGGGATTAATTATCGCAGTTTAGTGGCGCACGGCGCGTCACTGCTTGAATTAACGGAGAAATTTAATTTCTGGCTGTATGATTTTGCTCCACCCGGTGCCGACTGGCGATTACTGGAATCGTTCCCTTTTTCCGGAATTGTTTTAAGCGAACCGTTCTTTAAAGATAATTATCAAAAATTCACCTTCCCTTATTTTATGGCGTCGTTTCGGGAAAAAGGGGCAGAAGTGATTGTCCGCAGTCAGTCGCCAGCTTTAACGGCGGAGCAGTTCGCTGAGATTAATATCAGCGGCTGGCAACAACAACGCTCGGATGGCGAACTTATTAGCTGCTGATTCACAAATCCTGCCTTCCGGCGTTAAGGGCACATGGCGGTGCGCTTAACGTCTCATAACCCCCCATAAAATGTCGTATGACTTCGTATGTGAAGCGATTTAAGCTAAAAAAATCAAACCTTGATCTAATTTTGCTATAACATTTAACACAAAGGGATCGTCTGACTTAGCGGAAGAGAGATTTAAGAACACCCTTCATCATTTGTACTTGATAACTGAAGACAACCTATCTGGTTGTTTTCGTGTGTTTTATGGCAACGAAACGAGGTCGATATTATGGGGAAAAACTCCTCATCTTTTGGCGTAATTCGTTTCCTGACGGTGCTGTTCGCAGTGCTGACGGGTGCGTTTATGCTGATTGGCGGTATTTGGTTAGCCGCCATTGGTGGTTCCTGGTATTACATCGTCGGCGGTGCAGCAATGCTGATCACCGCTTTCCTGCTGTGGCGTCGAAACAGCGCCGCGCTGGTGGTATACGCCCTGCTGCTGCTGGCTACGCTGGCCTGGGGCGTCTGGGAAGTCGGTACTGACTTCTGGGCGCTGGCACCGCGTACCGATGTGCTGGTGATCTTTGGCGTCTGGCTGGTGCTGCCGTTTGTCTGGCGCAGCCTGCACAATGTGGGTAAAGGTCCGCTGGGTGCCATGGCCGTGGCGCTGATCGCCAGTGCGGTGGTACTGGCTTACGCCGTGTTCAACGATCCGCAGGTCATCAACGGGACGCTGCCGGAAACCGCTGACAACGCCCCGCAGGCACAGCCGCTGAGCAACATTCCGGACGGTGACTGGCCAGCTTATGCGCGCGATCAGCAGGGAACCCGCTTCTCTCCGCTCAAGCAGATTAATCACCAGAACGTTAAAGAGCTGCAGGTCGCCTGGCAGTTCCAGACCGGTGATTTAAAAACCGCCAACGATCCGGGTGAAATCACCGACGAAGTGACGCCGATTAAAATCCGCGACACTCTTTACCTCTGCTCGCCACACCAGATCCTGTTTGCACTGGACGCGGCTACCGGCAAACAGAAGTGGAAATTTGATCCGGGCATGAAGGTGAATCCAACCTTCCAGCACGTCACCTGTCGCGGCGTCTCTTATCATGAAGTGCCGGCCGCTGCCGATGCAGCCAACAGCCAGCCTGCGCTCTGCTCACGTCGCATCTATCTGCCGGTCAACGATGGTCGTCTGTTTGCGCTGGATGCGGAAACCGGCGAACGCTGCCCGTCATTCGGCGTCAACGGCGAGCTGGATCTGCAACACAAACAACCCGTGACCACGTCAGGTCAGTATGAGCCGACTTCACCGCCGGTGATTACCAACACCACCATCGTGATGGCGGGTGCAGTCACCGATAACTACTCAACCCGCGAGCCGTCAGGCGTGATCCGTGGTTTTGATGTGAATACCGGTAAACTGCTGTGGGTGTTCGATCCGGGCGCGAAAGATCCAAACGCGATACCGGCCGATGAACACACCTTCACCATGAATTCCCCGAACTCATGGGCACCGGCGGTGTACGATCCGAAACTGGATACGGTCTATCTGCCGATGGGCGTGAGCACACCGGATATCTGGGGCGGTAACCGCACGCCAGAACAGGAACGTTATGCCAGCAGCGTGCTGGCGCTGAACGCCACCACCGGTAAGCTGGTCTGGGCCTATCAGACCGTGCACCACGATCTGTGGGATATGGACCTGCCATCGCAGCCGACGCTGGCTGATATCACCGATAAAGAGGGCAACACCGTACCGGTGATTTATGCGCCGGCGAAAACCGGTAACATCTTTGTGCTGGATCGTCGTACCGGCAAGCCGGTTGTTCCGGCTCCTGAAACACCGGTTCCGCAGGGTGCGGCGAAAGGCGATCACGTCTCCGCCACCCAGCCCTACTCTGAGCTGACCTTCCGTCCGAAACAGAATCTGACGGACAAGGACATGTGGGGCGCGACGATGTACGACCAGCTGGTGTGCCGCGTGATCTTCAAGCGTCTGCGCTATGAAGGTCCGTTCACCCCGCCATCTGAGCAGGGTACGCTGGTGTTCCCGGGTAACCTCGGTATGTTCGAATGGGGCGGCATCGCTGTCGATCCACATCGTCAGATCGCGATTGCTAACCCGATGGCGCTGCCGTTTGTCTCGAAGCTGATCCCTCGTGGTCCAGGCAACCCGATCGAACCGCCGAAAGGCGCTGAGGGGGGTTCAGGCACGGAAACCGGTATTCAGCCGCAGTATGGCGTTCCCTACGGTGTTGAGCTGAACCCGTTCCTGTCACCCTTTGGTCTGCCGTGTAAACAGCCAGCGTGGGGTTACGTCTCTGCGGTGGATCTGAAGACCAACAACGTGGTGTGGAAACAGCGTATTGGTACTACCCGCGACAGCGCGCCAGTACCGATTCCGTTCAAAATGGGTATGCCGATGCTGGGCGGTCCGATCACCACCGCTGGTAAAGTGTTCTTTATCGGTGCAACTGCCGATAACTACCTGCGTGCTTACAGCACCGATACCGGTGAGCTGTTGTGGCAGGCACGTCTGCCAGCCGGTGGTCAGGCTACGCCAATGACCTATGAAGCGAATGGCAAGCAGTACGTTGTCATCGCGGCCGGTGGTCACGGCTCGTTTGGCACCAAACTGGGCGATTATGTGATCGCCTACGCGCTGCCAGACCAGAAATAATCCTGTCATCAGCGGTTAACATCAGGCGGACTCCGGTCCGCCTTTTTTGATCGCGCTATCTTTCATCGCCCGCCCGTTCAGCCATCCGCACAGCAGCATCACCGCGCTGGTCGCCAGAAATACCGGCCGCATCCCAAACGATCCCCCGACCAGACCGCCGAACAGCGGGCCCGTCACCTGGCCGATATACTGTGCCGATGTCGAATAGCCCAGCATCCGTCCGACCTGCGATCCCGGCACGCTGTGCCGGATAATGGCGGTGATGCAGGGCAACAGTCCGCCCAGCGCCATCCCCATCAGAAAACGCAGCAATACCAGTTGCCAGGCAGCGGTAATAAAAGCCTGCGGGATCAGCAGCAGCGCACTCACCACTAAGCCCGTCGTCAGCACCCGCTCGTGTCCGACACGGTCCGCCAGCCGTCCGAGCCGCGGTGCGGCGATCACCGTGCCCAGTGCGGCAGCCGACATCGCCAGTCCGGCGACCCGCGTTATCTGGTGATTACCCGACACAAACTCGCCGACATAGAGGGTGATAATCGGTTCAATCGACATCGTAGCGAAGATCAGCAACATGCCTGACAGCCACATCAGCCAAACCCGCCGCTGATTTACCGGTGTTGCCGCAGGCGCTGGCGCGGAATTTTCCCGCGGCGAGGCGGCGGCGCGTGGCTGCTCTTTCAGCAGAAAAGTGGTCGCCAGGAAGGCGAGAAAAATCACCGCGCCGGTTAACCAGAAGGTCTGGCGAATACCGATCAGCGGCGGCAGCACGCCGCCCAGCAGCGGCCCAACCACGTTGCCCGCCATGATACCGGAGGATAATATGCCCAGCGCCCAGCCGGTCTGGCCTTTGGGCGTTTGCGCCGCCACCAGAATGGTCGATCCGGAGGCGTATCCGCCCAGCAAACCCGCCAGCAGACGCAGCGCCACCAGCTGCCACGGCGCGCTCGCCATGCCGATCAGTGACATGGCGATAGCCATCCCGAGGCTGGCGCGGATCAGCATCAGCTTACGACCATAACGGTCAGCCAGTCGGCCCCAGAGTGGCGCGGTCAGCGCCGCGCTGAAAAACGTGGCGCCATAGGCCAGCCCCGACCAGCGCGCAATGGCGGCGGGTTGCTGCACGCCAAGCTGCTGAACGTAGAGCGGCAAAAACGGCAGCAGCAGCGTCATCGCCACGATGGTACTGAATGAGCCCAGCACACAGACCCATAAGTTGCGCTTCCAGTGCTGAAATTCTGCTTTTTCTGCTGGCTGTTGCATAAAGATATCCCGTCATTGATCAGGGATACAGGCTAACCAGGCGCGCCGGATAACAACAGTGGCGGCACGATAGTTACTTTGTGGCGCTGACTGTTGCACTACAGCAACAATCACGGGCTGACCAGCGCGGCGATCAGCGTGTCGCATAATAAGCTGACTGGCGAAGCGGGCTGCAGCGTGTCGTGCAGCAGCAGATAGCTCTGTAGCCGATCCATCTGCCACTCCGGCAGCAGTTGCTGAATATCCCCACGGGCGACCGCTTCCTGCGCCATATAGGAGGGCAGATAGGCGATGCCGCTGCCCGCCAGCGCCGCGTTCAGCAGCGCCATGCTGTTATTGGCACGAAAACGGCTGCGGACATCCAGTGCCAGCCGCTGCTTGTCGCGGCGAAACGGCAGCGCGGCGGTATGCGCCGGCCCATGAAACAGCAGCAGGTCATGGCGCGGTAGCATCTCAGGATGATCGATAGCAGGCCGCTGCGCCAGATAACCCGGTGCCGCATACAGTCCCCACTCAATGTCGCTGATCACCCGAAAATGCCCCTGCTGCGGTGGCCGGGATCGAATCACGATGGCCACATCCACCTGCTCATCCAGCCGATCGTGGTTACGGTCGGTCAGATCGAGATCGACGTTAATGTGCAGATGGCGGCGCAGAAAGCGATTAAGCACCGGCACCACGCACTGACAGCCATAGGTCACCGGCGCCTGCAGACGTACGTTACCGGCCGGTTGCTGATGCAGTTGCTGGACAAAGGCATCGGCCCGCTGCACTTCTGCCAGCATCCGGACGCAATAGGGATAGTAAGCCTGACCGAGCTCGGTCAGCGCCAGTCGCCGGGTGGTGCGCTGCAACAGCCGGATGCCGAGCCGCAGCTCAAGACGGGAGATTTCGCGGCTGACGTGGGATTTAGACCAGCCGAGCGCCCGCGCCGCTTCACTGAAACTCTGGAGTTCCACCACCCGCGCAAACACCAGCATGGCGGTTAAATTAGCACTGTTTTCCATGCGTTACCGCTCCGATACCCTGAGGATTCTGGCATCAAACTAGCATGTTCGGGGCAGCTTACGGCGGCAGGTCAGTAAAAAAGAAGGGATGGGATCAGACAGCGGAGCCGTGCCTGCCGACCTTCCCGCGCGTTTCATCTGGCGGGAAGGCCATCAAAGGCATCAACTGGCCATGGCCAGCGGAAACAGTAACCGGTCCGGCTCGACCCGGCGCTGGCGGCGTAGCTGGCCTGGCGTCATCATAAAATAGTTTTTGAAGGTGCGGGTGTAGGCCTGCTGGGTGTCGAACCCGTAGTTCATGGCGACCTGCAATATCGCTTCATTGCTGCTCAGCAGCGTCAGCGCAGATTCGGTTAACCGGCGCTGTCGGATATATTCCGCCAGGGAAAATCCGGTATGCTGGCGAAACAGCCGTTGCAGATGCCAGCGGGAATAGCCAGAGCGACGCGCCACCTCATCCAGATGCAGATCGTGTCCTAAGTTGTTCTCAATCCAGTCCAGCAAACTCCGAATAAACTCGCGCTGATTCATGGGTTCCTCCTGATTTACGCTGATGTGCAGTGAACCCACTTTACCCGGTTAAATTTATCCCTTAATTAGCAGAAAATTAGCGCAGAATTAGCAACCGCCAGATTCCGGCCTGCGGCCCCCTTTATCGGTCAGATAACGGCAACAACCTGCCTGAATAATAAGCATTAAGTGATCCTGGCAATCCGGTAAAATAATTTGCGTTAAGTTACACCGGCGTCGATTTAACTCTTTTCGTTGCCTCCTGGCGGCCAGCTTTTAAATAATTTGTGTTAAGTCACCGTCGAATCCGCCAGGCTAATTTGCGTTAAGTCACACCCGATTCGCCCCTATAATTCGTATTACCGCAAGGCGGCAAATGCGCGAAACCTCAGGAGCTGACATCAGTCAGTGACTGAGGTGAGTAAATGCAGCCAACGCCGCTGAAGTGCGAAGTATGACGGCGGAGTCCGCCTAAATAATTCGTGCGACAGCAAGGCGGCAAATGCGCGAATCCTCAGGAGCTGACATCAGTCAGTGACTGAGGTGAGTAAATGCAGCCAACGCCGCTGAAGTGCGAAGTGTGGCGGCGGAGTCCGCCTAAATAATTCGTGCGACAGCAAGGCGGCAAATGCGCGAATCCTCAGGAGCTGACATCAGTCAGTGACTGAGGTGAGTAAATGCAGCCAACGCCGCTGTAGTACGAAGTATGACGGCGGAATGACGGCGGATAATTCTGTGCTAACTATCCGGGCTTACACTGCTCCCATCTTTACGAAGGAGATCAGCCATGCGCGTGTTATTGGTTGAAGATGATGAAATGATCGGCGCGAACCTGCAGCAGGCTTTAGAGGGCGCGGGCTGGTCGGTGGACTGGGTACGCGATGGCGTTTATGCCCATAACGCCTGGAGCGAAGGCGGCTACAGCTGCGTGTTGCTGGATCTCGGCTTACCGCGTGATGACGGATTGCAGGTGCTGCGCCGGGCGCGCGGGCGCGGCGATTCTACGCCGGTGCTGATCCTGACTGCGCGCGATACGGTGGCGCAGCGGATACAGGGGCTCGACAGCGGCGCTGACGATTACCTGCTTAAACCTTTTGATCTGCAGGAAGTGCTGGCCCGGATGCGGGCGATTACCCGACGTCGCCACGGTGCGGCGGATTCGGTGCTGGGCAGCGGCGATGTGCAGCTGGATATGATGACGCGCGAAGTGCTCTATAAGGGCCAGCGCGAGCAGCTGACCGCGCGCGAATATGCCCTGCTTTATGCCTTGCTGGAGCGTCCCGGCGCGATTCTCTCGCGCGAGCAGCTGGAGAACCGTATTTACGGCTGGGGCGACGAAGTGAGCAGCAACGCGGTTGATGTGCTGATCCACGGGATGCGGCGCAAGCTGGATAACGACGCGATTCGCAATGTACGCGGGCTGGGCTGGCGGGTGCCGGCAATATGAAACCGTTCCCCTTTATGCGTTCGTTACGCAATAAATTACTCAGTACGCTGCTGATTATTCATCTGCTGATGATTGGCGGCGTCACCTGGTATTTTTTCAGCTGCTATGGCGACATGGTCGGCACCATGAAGGACGATCAGCTGTCGAAAATCGCCGATGCCTGGTCGACCAACAAGCAGATGCCGGCACTGATGCCGATGCTCATTCCGCCTGACAAGGCGAAGAGCGCTTTTGTGGTGCAGCTGTGGGATAACCAGGGCAGGCTGCGTGCCAGCTCGTGGCCGGAACTGCACGCACCGCTGCAAGCCCAGCGCGGTTACCGCGATGTCGATGTGGGCCATTGTGATGACTGCGAATGGCGTATCTATACCCGACCCGGTCAGCCTGGCAGTGAGATCAAGACCATTCAGGTGATGCACAACCTCAGCTACATGAAAGCGCTGATGGTCAAACGGGCGCTGTCGGCGATCATTCCGTTGATCCTGATGATGCCGCTGTCGCTGCTGGTGATCTGGCTGGTGGTGCGGAAGATCACCCGCGATCTGCAGGTCGCCTCGCGGCAGATCGCGGCGCAGGAGACGCATCATCCGCACAATGTCTCACCGGAAGGCTTGCCGGATGAGATCCTGCCGCTGGTTGCCGCGTATAACGCGTTGCTGAATAAGCTGCGCGAGGCCTGGTCATCCCAGCGGCAGTTCCTGGAAGATGCCGCTCACGAACTGCGAACCCCGGTCACCGCTGTCACGCTGCAGCTGGAGAATCTGCGTCAGCATATTCAGCCGGGCGAGGCCAGCCGGCAGTTCAGTCAGCTCGAAGCGGGCGTGACGCGTACCCGTCACCTGGTGACCCAGTTGCTGAATGTCTCCCGTCAGGAAGATCAAAGCGTGGTGGCCAGTATTGAGCAGATTGAACTGGAAGATCTGCTGAAAGAGAGCATTGAGCAGTTGATGGTAGTGGCCGATAAACGCGGCATCGATATCGGCTTTAACGGCTCGACCCAGTATCGCCTGCAGGCCAGCCGCTCTGAACTGCGTAGCCTGTTCGACAACCTGATTGGTAACGCCATGTTGCATACGCCGGAAGGGAGCCTGGTGGATGTTCTGCTGCATCGGGTGGCGGGCAAGACGGTGGTGGATATTGTCGATAACGGACCGGGTATGCCGGAATCCTTTATTGAACGCGCCTTTGACCGTTTCACCCGCTCCCCTGATGTTAAAGCGCAGGGCAGTGGTCTGGGTTTATCGATTGTGCGCAGCGTTGCGCAGAAACATCAGATTCATGTCGCCCTTTCCAATTGCCTGACGCCACAGGGTGCAATTTGTGGTTTGCAGGTCCGCGTCACTTTTCCCTGATCCCGCACGTTTGATCGCGAACCAGACAACGTAAACGGTTGCCTGGTTCCGTTCGATCACCGCCATTATTGTGAAGCGTGTCACATTTTCACTGAATTGTAATGCAACACTTTTTGACAAACGTGAGCAAAATCTATTTTCTATCGCTATGTTGCAGGCACGCTACGCGGGCTGGAAACTGGCTGTTATGTCCTGAATAACTCACTCCCCACCCCGGGATCGACTTCTCTCTGACTGCGCCTGCTGTGCAGCGGTCAAAAGCATGTGGTTAATGATAATGAAATTCAAAACGTTGATAGCAGGTGCCGTACTGGCATGTTCCTGGACGGGTGTTGCGCAAGCCGCTGATAGCGATCCGCAATATCTGTCCGACTGGTGGCATCAGAGCGTAAACGTGGTGGGCAGCTACCACACGCGCTTCGGGCCGCAGTTTAACAACGACGTTTATCTGGAATATGAAGCGTTTGCCAAAAAAGACTGGTTCGATTTCTACGGTTATCTCGATCTGACCAACTTCTTCGGCGCGGGTAACAGCAACGCCAACGGTATTTTTGACCACGGTTCGCCGATGTTTATGGAGATTGAACCGCGCTTCTCGATCGACAAACTGACCGGCACCAGCCTGGCCTTTGGTCCGTTCAAAGAGTGGTATTTCGCCAACAACTACATCTACGACATGGGCCGCAACAGCGATAACCGCCAGAATACCTGGTATATGGGTCTGGGCACCGATATCGATACTCACAGCGATGTGGGTCTGTCACTGAACGTCTATGCCAAATATCAGTGGGAAAACTACGGTGCGGCAAATGAAAACAGCTGGGATGGCTATCGCTTCAAGGTGAAATACTTTGTGCCGATCACCACGCTGTGGGGCGGTAACCTTGGCTATGTCGGCTTCACCAACTTTGACTGGGGTTCCGATCTCAACGAGAAAGGCGGTTCGTCGCGCACCAGCAACTCAATCGCCTCCAGCCATATTCTGTCGCTGGGTTACGATCACTGGCACTTCTCAGCCGTGGCGCGTTACTTCCACAATGGCGGTCAGTGGGCGGATGGGCAGGAGCTGAACTTCGGTAACGGTCCGTTTGAAGTGAAATCGACCGGCTGGGGTTACTACCTGGTGGCGGGTTACAACTTCTGATGAGCGGGCGGCTGGCTGCAAGGCTGGCCGTGCTCAGGCGACCCTAAAACGGCGCCGCTGTCACCGGCGCCGATCCCGCATCCTGCTTTATTCCTGCGGCTTCACCACGTTGATGCGCCACGGAATGCCGAACTGATCGATAAACATCGCAAATCCATTTGACCAGAACGTCTCCTGCCACGGGGTCGTCACTTTGCCGCCCACGGACAGTTTTTCAAACCAGGTTTTGCCCTGCTCTGCATCCGTGGTAGCGAGGCTGACCGCATAGCCGGCGTGATCCGAGGCCGGCGGCTTCTGCGTGTTACCGTCGCTCAGCATCAACTCTCCCTGACCGATACGCAGATGCGCGTGCATGATTTTTTCCGGCGGCTGCGGCGGCGCAGATTGATCGCCTACCTGCTCGCCCTGCTCTGGCATATCGCCAAAGGTCATTTTCTCCAGCAGTTTCCCGCCTGTGGCCTGCAGGTAAAACTCGATTGCCTCTTCACAGCGACCATAGAGAAACAGATATGGACAGACTTGCATCGTCACCTCCGATTGTGGGTTGAACTCACATTTACGCGAATACACCAAGTGTAGACGATGAGAGAACGCTACCCGTCAGCGCTGGCAATAACGACGAAATAACTGCGCCATATAACTGCTCATCGGCGTCAGCGCGGTATCCTTACGCTGAATCAGATAAAAGATCGCTTTCGGCAGCGGTTCGTCCAGCGACAGCGCCACCAGCGAGCGGCCGAGAATCGGATCGTCGATCACATCCACCGATAAAATACTGATGAAATCGCTTTGCGCCACCAGGCTGGTACAGGCCATAAAGGTTTCGCAGGTCACCACAATTTTGGGTGCCATGCCGCGCTCGTCAAACAGATCGTGCAGTAAGCGATAGTAGCTGCCCTTGGGCGTCGGCATGGTCCAGTCCGCCTGCTGCAACTCGGCCAGCGAGCGGGCCTTCTCCAGCGGATGGCCCTTGCGCACCACCACTTTGTACTCGCGCTCCATCATTCGCTCATACATCAGCTCCTGATCGAGATGACTTTGATCGTAGGTATTGATGGTGAAATCAAGCGCGCCCTGCCGCAACTCATGCACCATCGACACCAGTTGCCCTTCTACGATGCGCACCTTCACCAGCGGGTATTCACGATGAAACTGGTTAATCACCTGCGGCATGATGGTGCGCGCCACGCTGCCGCCGACGCCGATGTTCACCTGCCCGCCGCCCAGCCCCAGCCGCTGCTGGATATCCTCCTGCGCCACCCGCAACTCCGCCAGCACCAGACTGGCATGTCGAAAAAAGTTATCACCGATATCGGTTAAGACCACGCCCTGCTGACGGCGGATAAACAACCGGGCACCGAGTTCACGCTCCAGTTCCTGAATCGCTTTGGTTAATGCCGGCTGCGAAAGCCCGGAAAGACGGCTTGCTGCCCGGATGCTGCCCTGGCGTGCCACGTCAACAAAGGCGCGCAGCTGATGAAGTTTAAGGTTGGCAGTCATAGTTTTTGTGATAACCGTTGTTTATCAGTCACAAGATATTCGCATCTTATGCCGGCTAATACCATTGTGTAGATTCGAGGCAGTGCGTAAAAAACCAACAGTAAGGACAGTGCCGATGAATACCCTTTCCGACCTTATCAGCGCCCGGCTGGCGCAGCTCAAAAGCTGGCGCCGGGAGTTCCATCATTACGCGGAATCTGGCTGGCTGGAGTTCCGTACCGCCACGCGGGTCGCCGACGAGCTGCACAAGCTGGGTTATCACCTGCAACTGGGCCGTGAGGTGATCGACGCCGATGCGCGTATGGGCTTACCCAGCGAGACCGTGCTGCAGCAGCAGGAAGCCCGGGCGCTGCAGCAGGGCGCGTTACCGCAGTGGATCAGCCACTTCTCCGGTGGGTTTTGCGGCATCGTTGCCACGCTGGAAACCGGTCGTCCCGGCCCGGTGATCGGCTTCCGGGTCGATATGGACGCGCTCGATCTCAATGAGAGTCAGGCGGAAGATCACCTGCCACAGCGTGAAGGCTTCGCCTCCTGCAATCCCGGCATGATGCACGCCTGCGGACACGACGGCCACACTACCATCGGCCTCGGCCTCGCCTCGGTGCTGATGGCGATGAAAGATCAGCTGAGCGGCACGATTAAACTCATTTTCCAGCCCGCCGAAGAGGGGGTTCGCGGTGCCAGAGCGATGGTGGCGGCTGGCGTGGTGGATGATGTTGATCTGTTTACCGCTATCCATCTCGGCACCGGCGTGCCAGCGGGTGAGCTGGTGTGTGGCAGCGACAGTTTCCTCGCCACCACCAAACTCGACGTCAATTTCACCGGCGTCGGCGCGCATGCCGGTGGCCGACCGGAAGAGGGCCGCAATGCCCTGCTGGCGGCGGCTCAGGCAACGCTGGCGCTGCACGGTCTTACCCAGCACAGCGGCGGTGTGGCGCGCGTCAACGTTGGCGTACTGCAGGCCGGTACCGGACGTAACGTGGTGCCCGACTGTGCGCTGCTGAAAGTCGAAACCCGCGGCGTCACCAATCAGGTTAACGATGACATCTACCAGCAGGCGCTGCGGGTCATCGCTGGCGCGGCGGCGATGTATGGCGTTGAGCACCAGGTCACGCTGATGGGGGCCGCCCGCAGCTGCACCCCAACCCAGCCGTGGGTCGATTTTATCCATCAGCAGGCAGAGGCGCTCGGCATCTTCGATTCGGTGGTCGATCGTAAGGCTCAGGCGGCCGGATCGGAAGATGCCACTTACATGATGGAGCGGGTGAAGCAACGCGGCGGGCAGGCTTCGTATGCCATCTTCGGCTGCGATCTGGCGGCGGGTCACCATAACGCGAAGTTCGACTTTGATGAGCAGGTGATGCCCGTGGCGATCGCGATGCTGGCAACCCTGGCGCTGAATCAGGCGCAGTTTGACGGAGACCGATGATGGAAGCGTTCATTGCTGATTATATCGACCGTCATCAGGCGCGCTTCAGCGCACTCAGCGACGCCATCTGGGATACGCCGGAGACCCGCTTTGCCGAGACCCGCTCCTGCGCGCTGCTGGCCGATGCGCTGGCGGAGGAGGGCTTCACGGTAGAACGCGGCGTGGGCGGCCTGGATACCGCCTTTATTGCCAGCTTCGGCAGCGGTAAACCGGTGATTGCCATCCTTGGCGAGTTTGATGCGCTGGCGGGCCTGAGCCAGCAGGCGGGATGCGCCCGCCCGCAACCGCTGGAGGCCAACGGCAACGGTCACGGCTGCGGCCATAACCTGCTCGGTACCGCAGGCGTGGCGGCAGCCAGTGCGGTGAAAGCCTGGATGCAACACCATCATACCGGCGGAACGGTGCGCTTTTACGGCTGTCCCGGTGAAGAAGGCGGCTCCGGCAAAACCTTTATGGTGCGTGAAGGGCTGTTTGATGATGTCGATGCCGCGGTGACCTGGCATCCCGAAGGCTTCAGCGGGATGTTTAATCTGCGCACGCTCGCCAATATCCAGGCGGCATTCAGCTTCAAAGGCGTCGCGGCACATGCCGCTAACTCACCGCACCTCGGTCGCAGCGCACTGGATGCGGTCACCCTGATGAACACCGGTGCCAATTTTCTGCGTGAGCACATCGTGCAGGAAGCACGGCTGCACTATGCGGTGACTAACAGCGGCGGCGTCTCGCCGAATGTGGTACAGGCCGACGCGGAAGTGCTCTACCTGATCCGCGCGCCGGAACTGCAGCAGGCGCAGGATATTTACCAGCGGGTGATCAATATCGCCCGCGGCGCGGCGCTGATGACCGACACCACCCTGACGGTGCGTTTTGACAAAGCCTGCTCTGACTACGTGCCCAATCGCGCGCTGGAAGCCGTGATGGAGCGTTATTTGCATCAGTTTGGTCTGCCCGATTACAGCGATGAGGAGCGAGCGTTCGCGGCAGAGATACGCGCCACCCTGACCGACGACGATCTGCGCAATGCGCGGCTCAACGCAGCCCGAACCGGCGGCGAAGCAGGCCAGGCCTGGGTTGAGCAACTGGGTGACCGGCTGTTTATGGATCAGGTAGCGCCTTATGCCGTGACGCGCGAGCTGCTGTATGGCTCAACGGATGTCGGGGATGTGAGCTGGGTGACGCCGACCGCGCAGTGCTTTGCGCCCTGCTTCACCTTCGGTACGCCGCTGCATACCTGGCAGCTGGTGGCGCAGGGTCGCACCAGCATCGCGCATAAGGGGATGTTTCTGGCTGGCAAAGTGATGGCCGCCACCGTCGTCACGCTGTTGCAGGATTCGGCGGCGCTGGCCCGTTGTCAGGCGGAGTTCGATCGGGTGCGCGCCTCACAGCCTTATCACTGCCCGATCCCGGCGGGGATCACACCGACAAAACTGGCCGAATGAGCCAACGGCCGCGTCACCGGCGCGGACCGCTATAAAAAAATATGATTGCAAACACCTTCCCGGATTCCGGCGTGCCGTTTGTAACCTATCGCCGGACGTCTCACTCAACGACCGGCGTCAGCGAACGCGCACCCGGATGACGGGACACAAGACGAGACCAGAAACTATGGAAGCAACATCAGAGAACCGCAGCCCTGGGCGACTTTTTAGCTGGGTTGAGCGGGTGGGAAATAAAGTTCCTAATCCCTTTTTACTGTTTGTCTATTTGATTGTGGTGCTGATGATCGCCACCGCCATTATCAGTGCGCTGGATCTGGCGGTTAAAAACCCCAGCAACGGCGAAATAGTGCGGGTTAATAACCTGCTGAGCGTCGCCGGCATTCAGTGGATATTGCCCAACATCATCAAAAACTTCAGCAGTTTTACCCCGCTGGGATCGATTCTGGCGCTGGTGATTGGTGCCGGTCTGGCGGAAAAAGTCGGCTTACTGCAGTCGCTGATGGTGAAGATGGCGTCGCGCGTCAACCGCCGCTACGCCAGCTACATGGTGCTGTTTATCGCCTTTTTCAGCCATATCTCTTCCGATGCGGCGCTGGTGGTGATGCCGCCGCTGGGCGCGCTGATCTTCCTGGCGGTCGGCCGTCATCCGGTGGCCGGACTGCTGGCGGCGATTGCCGGTGTGGCCTCCGGCTTTACCGCCAACCTGCTGATCGTTACCACCGACGTGCTGCTTTCCGGCATCAGTACCGAAGCAGCCAAAGCGGTCAGCGACACGGTGCACGTCAGCGTCATCGATAACTGGTTTTTTATGGCGACCTCGGTGATTGTGCTGACCCTTGTCGGAGCGCTGCTGACCGATAAATTTGTTGAGCCGCGCCTGCCACAGTGGCAGGGCAGCGGCGAAAAACTGGCGGCTCTTACGCCGCTGGAGAACCGCGGCCTGCGCGCCGCCGGGATTGCCGCCCTGCTGTTTATCGCCCTGATGGCGCTGCTGGTGATACCGGAGAATGCGCCGCTGCGTAACCCCACCAGCGGGGCCATTATTCCCTCGCCGTTTATTCAGGGTATTGTGCCGATCATCATTCTGTTCTTCTTTGTGGTGGCGATTGCCTATGGCGTGGTGACCCGCCAGATCCGCCGTCCGGATGATATTCCGCAGCTGCTGGTCGATCCGATGAAAGGGATGGCGGGGTTTATTGTAATGGTGTTTCCGCTGTCGCAGTTCGTGGCGTTCTTTAACTGGAGCAACATGGGCAAGTTTATGGCGATCGGCCTGACCGACGTGCTGGAGAGTGCCGGCGTAAGCGGCGCACCCGCCTTTCTCGGGCTGATGTTCCTGTCGGCGTTTCTCTGCATGTTTATCGCCAGCGGCTCGGCGATCTGGTCGATTCTGGCGCCGGTGTTTGTGCCGATGTTTATGCTGCTCGGCTTTCATCCCGCCTTTGCGCAGATGATTTTCCGTATCGCCGACTCGGCGGTGCTGCCGCTGGCGCCGATGTCGCCGTTCCTGCCGCTGTTCCTCGCCTTTTTGCAGCGCTACCAGAAAGATGCGCAGCTCGGCACCTACTACGTGCTGATCTTCCCCTATCCGCTGGTGTTCTTTATCAGCTGGATTGCGCTGCTGGTGGTGTGGTACTGGCTGGGACTGCCGATCGGACCGGGCATCTGGCCGCATCTGCCGTAATGCACAACGCCACGGACGGCAAAAAGTGCAACGTACGTTGCTAAAAACTCACCAACATGCCTCTCGGCAACCGCAGGCGAATTGATTATTCTGCTATTTCTTCGCGTGCTAAGGGTTAACTATTTTAATAAGCATCAGCCCTGCGATTCCTGCAAACACTGCCCGAGGTCTGCCCCGACATGACAACCACCGTTACCACCGGGATCACGCCGATGCCTGCCGCATCGGCCTCCCGTTTCAGCTTAGCTGGCCGTATTGATGCCCTGCCCTCGTCCGCCGGATTATGGCGCTTTATCACCCTGCTGGCGCTGGGCGGCTTTTTCGAACTCTACGATCTGTTTGAAACCGGCTATATCAGCTCCGGTCTGCTGGCGGACGGACTGTTTCACACCGGCGGCGCTGGCGTGTTCGGATTCTCCGATCAGGCGGCGTTTGCTTCTGCCACCTTTCTCGGTCTGTTTATCGGTGCCAGCCTGCTGGCTCCTTACGCCGACCGCTTTGGCCGCCGTCTGACTTTTATGTGCGCGCTGTTGTGGTACGGCCTGTTTTCACTGCTGATGGCGTTTCAGCAGAGCGCAGAGATGATTATCCTGTTCCGCCTGCTGGTGGGTATCGGCCTCGGCGTCGAGCTGGTAACCATCGATACCTATCTGTCGGAATGGGTGCCCAGTCATCTGCGCAGCCGGGCGTTCGCCTTCGCCTTTTTTGTACAGTTTCTGTCGGTGCCCGCCGTGGCACTGATCTCCTGGTGGCTGGTGCCACAAACGCTTCTCAGCCTCGAAGGCTGGCGCTGGGTGGTGATCGCCGGTGCGGTCTGTTCGCTGGTGATCTGGTTGATTCGCAAAAACCTGCCGGAATCGGCGCGCTGGCTGGCACAGCAGGGCCGTCATCAACAGGCACACCAGGTGCTTTCTACCATGGAACAACGCTGCGGCCTGACGCCAGGCGCGCCCTTTCCGCCCGATGACGCCGCCGCACAGCTGCCAAAACGGGGGCGTTTCCGTGAAATCTGGTCACCCGCATACCGCCAGCGCACCCTGATGCTGGTGGTGATGAACTTCTTCCAGGCGATCGGCTTCTTTGGTTTTGGTAACTGGCTGCCTGCGCTGCTGTCGGGCAGCGGCACCACGGTGACCCACAGTTTGCTGTATGCCTTTTTTATCACGCTGGCCTATCCGCTCGGTTCGCTGATCTCCAGCCGCTACGCGGATAAGCTGGAGAATAAATGGCAGATCGTGTTGTCATCGCTGATGACCGTGGTGTTCGGCACGCTGTTTGCCTTTCAGACCCAGCCGCTGATGCTGATCGCCTGTGGTTTCCTTATCACCTGGTCTAACGCCTGGCTGACCTTCAGCTATCACGCCTATCAGACCGAGATTTTCCCGACCCACATTCGCGCCCGTGCCGTTGGCTTCTGCTATTCGTTCAGCCGTCTCTCTACGGTGTTCAGCAGTATTCTGATCGGTGTGATTTTGCAGTACGCCGGTACGCCAGGCGTGATCGCCTTTATCGTACTGAGCATGTTGATTGTGATGCTGTCGGTGGGCTTGTACGGACCTAAGACCCGCGGGATCGATCTGGAGAATATCTAGCAGAAAAGAAGCGGCCGGTACCGCCAGGGTACCGGCCCGCTTTATGGCAGTTTACTTACCTTCCAGCACCCGGATATCGGCGCTGCCCAGGCGATCTTTCTCATCTTTACGCAGCTCAGCGACCTGCTTTGCGCTGACCGGTTCAGACGCTTTGTTGCCCCAGCTGTTGCGCACGAAGTTCACCACATCGGCAACCTGCTGATCGTTCAGACGCCAGCCGAACGCCGGCATGGTAATGGTCGACGGTGCGCCCTTCACGCCAGGCAGCTGACCGCCCACCAGCACGATATGGATCAGCGAGGTCGGATCATCGGCCTGTACCACCGGATTGCCACGCAGCGCCGGGAAGAAGCGCTGATAGCCGCTGCCGTCGGTTTTATGGCAGGCGGCACAGCTGTCGACATAGACCGATGCGCCGGTCGCGCTGTCATCGCCTTTCCACAACGCTTTGGCGGTGGCGTCATCGACGCTGAAGACCGTCTGGTGCGGATCTTTCGCACCTAGCGACTTCAGATAGCGCGCAATGGCGGTGATATCGGCGTCGCTCAGATGCTGCAGACTGTGCTCCACCACCTCGGTCATGCCACCAAAGGCGGCGGTCTGATCGTTGCGGCCATAGCGCAGGAACTGACGCAGATCCTCTTCACTCCAGCGGCCCAGGCCGTCACGGTTATCGCCGCGCAGGTTGCTGGCGGTCCAGCCATCAATCGGCGCGCTGCTGCCAGCCAGATAGTCGTGACCTTCCTCGTTGTTCAGCGCTTTTTCCTGCATGGTGACGCTACGCGGCGTGTGGCAGGCACCACAGTGGCCCAGCCCTTCGACCAGGTAGCGACCGCGCGCCAGCACCGGGTCTTCCTGTGCGGCAGGCTGGAACGCCTTCACTTCCGGCGCAAATACCGTACGCCAGATCGCCAGCGGCCAGCGCATCGACAGCGGCCACGGAATGTCACTCTCTTTATTCGGCTGCTTCACCGCCGCCACGCCGTGCATGAAGTAAGCATACAGCGCCTTCATGTCCTCATCGCTGACCACCGCGTAAGAGGGAAACGGCATCGCCGGATAGAGCGTATCGCCATTTTTCGCCACGCCGTGACGGACCGCCTTCTGAAAGTCATCGTAGCTGTAGTCGCCAATGCCGGTCGCCGCATCGGGCGTGATATTGGTGGAGTAGATTGTGCCAATCGGCGTCGCCATCGGCAGGCCGCCGGCAAACGCCGCACCGTCTTTCGCGGTGTGGCAGGCCACACAGTCACCGGCTCGCGCCAGATACTCGCCCCGCTTCACCAGCTCGTCACGGTTGTCATCCGCCAGCGCGGCGAAGGTCAGGGTGCCCAGAATCAGGGCCAGAATGCCATTTTTCATCGCCATGTTCCTTATGCCTGCACCAGTGGACCTGGGCTTTTCAGGTACTGCTCACGAATCGCTCTGGCTGACCAGTATGTCAGCGCCGCCACCATGCCGGTCGGGTTGTAGCCCAGTCCCTGCGGGAAGGCGGAAGCGCCTGGCACGAACACATTTGGCACATCCCAGCTCTGCAGATAGCGGTTGACCGCGCTGGTTTTCGGGTCCTCGCCCATGATCGCGCCACCGCTGATGTGGGTGGTCTGATAGACGGTGGAATCAAAATGGGCACCCGGCTTTTTCGCGCCGCCGATGATCATTTTCGGGTTCATCGCTTCGGCGATTTTATGCATCTTGCCGACCATGAACTGCGCCATTTTGATGTCGTTCTCCTGCCAGTCGAAAGTCATGCGCAGCAGCGGCTGACCATAGGCGTCTTTGTAGTTCGGATCGAGATCGAGGTAGTTCACGCGATAGGACTGGTGCGCACCGTGGGCATCCATCGACAGATGATGGGTATAGGTGTCGGCCACGGCGGCTTTCCACTGGCTGCCCCAGTTTGGCGTGCCCGTTGGCACCGGCAGGCCAGAGACCGGTTTGGTGCCCGCCTGGTTGACCCAGAATGGCGATCCGCCGACAAAGCCATGCGGGCCGTGATCGAAGTTATCAGCATTGAAATCATCAATCCCGACGCCCGCGCCACCCGCACCGATAAACGGGTTGGTGGTGGTATTTTTGTCGAACAGCGCCTTCAGCGTCGAGAGGTTCTGATAGGCGAAGTTACGACCGACGGTGCCTTCGTTGGTGATCGGGTTGTAAGGCTTGCCGATGCCCGACAGCAGCATCAGGTGCACGTTGTGGAACTGGAAGGCGGAGAGGATCACCAGATCTGCCGGCTGCACCTGCTCACGGCCCTGGCCATCCACATAGGTCACGCCGGTGGCGCGCTTTTTGTCGTCGGTGAGGTTAACGCGCAGCACGTAAGCGTTGTTGCGCAGCTCAAACTTCGGCTCCTGGCGCAGCGCGGGCAGAATATTGACGTTCGGCGAGGCTTTGGAATACATGTAGCAGGCATAGCCACTGCAGAAACCGCAGAAGTTGCACGGTCCCATCTGTGCGCCGTAGGGATTGGTGTAAGGACCTGAGGTATTCGCAGACGGCAGATCGTAAGGATGATAGCCCACTGATTCCGCCGCCTGGGCGAACAGCTGCGCCGAATAAGTGCGCTTCTGCGCGGGCAGCGGGAAGTTATCTGAGCGATCGGGCGCAAACGGGTTACCGCCCTTCTCTTTCCCCACCACTTTGCCTTTGATGCTCCAGGCGCTGCCTGAAGTACCAAACACCTTTTCCGCCTTGTCGAAGAAGGGCTCCAGTTCGTCATAGCTGACGCCGAAGTCCTGAATCGTCATGCCTTCCGGAATGAAGTTTTTGCCGTAGCGCTCTTCGTAATGGCTGCGCATCTGCAGCTCAATCGGATCAACGCGGAAATGGACGCCGGACCAGTGCAGGCCTGCGCCGCCGGTGCCGGTACCCGGCAGAAACGCCGCCAGCTGGCGATAAGGCACCGCAGTCTGCGAAGCATCATGACGGATGGTGACGGTGCTTTTAGAGAGATCCTGGAACAGTTTTTTGCGAACGTTATAGGTCAGCTCGTCAATTGACTGCGGATACGCGCCGTCAGGATAGGTATCGCGATGCGGTCCGCGCTCCAGCGCCAGCACGTTGAGGCCCGCCTCGGTCAGCTCTTTCGCCATGATCGCGCCTGCCCAGCCGAAGCCGACAATTACCGCATCCACTTTTTTCATTTCGTTTGCCATGCTTACGCTCTCTCCCCGCGAATTGACACTGACGGGAACGGATAACGTTCACCGCGCTCTACCCAGTCCATAAAGTCGGCGCGTGCGCCAGGGAAGTTGATCAGCTTCCAGCCCACCATCCCCTGATTGCCGCCGTGGATGGGATCGCTGAAGAAGCCTTCGCGGGTGTTTTGCAGCAGGAACGCAAAGAAAGTTTTGGCCGGTAGCTGGCTGAACTGCGCGCTGCCGCTTTCCATCGCCTGCAGTAAGGCATCCTGCTGTTCGCCGCTCAGCTGCGCGAACGCCTTGCCATGCTGCTGTTGGCTGAAATGATCGGCGTCGGCAATGCCGAGGCGATAGATCTGCTGCGGTACCAGCGGCAGCTGGTAGCCCAGCTCTTTGGGCAGGTCGGGATTAAACGGTCCCTGCATATACCAGTTGGAGCCGGTGGCGTACGGGGTGTTCATCTGACGATCGATGAACTCAGGTACGCCCGCCTCCAGCGCGCCAGGACCGCGTTCATCGTTTGGGATCAGGCGCGCAACGGCGGCGGTGATAAACGCAAATTCTTCGGCGGTGAACCAGGCTGGCTGGTAGTCACGCGCCTGTTGCGGTGCGGCCGGGGCCTCAGCCGCCTGTGCCGCCAGCGGCAGCGACAGTGCGCCCATCGCCGTGGTGCCTACCGCCATTGCTGGCGCCAGGGTAATAGTCTTCAGCAAAAAATCCCTGCGTGAATGACCCTTTTTTTGTTCTGACATGACATTGCCTCATTCCCGCCATTCAGGCGGTATGAAAGGGTAAATGGTTGCGTTGTTATGGTTTTTATTAGCGGATTCAGGGTTACAGCTTGATTGTTACCGGTAACAATGGGCGCTAGTGTAACACTGCTGTCGAGAAAGATTTAGCCTCTGGAAACAAAACCGCACAATTTCATTAACATCTATCCCCTTACTGTCATCAGCAGAAACAACAGACTACAGACATCAGGCAGGCAAAACGTTATAACAGGCAACACACAACAGCGGAGTGCCTATGTTTAAGTCTTTTTTCCCGCGGCCAGCGCTGTTTTTCAGCTCAGCGGCCATCTGGAGCTTATTAGCGATTTTTGCCTGGTTCGGCTTTGCCGCGCACCTGCCCGGTATGTGGCCAACATTCGAAGCCGCCATGAAACAACCTTTGCCAACCACTGCCGCACGGTTTATCGCCGCCAGCCAGCTGTGGTTTTATCTCTATTACTGGGTAATGGTGGCCATTTTTGCCCTCGCCTGGCGGCTGATTGATAATCATCCGTGGCAGCGCTGGTCAGTCTGGGGTTCGGCGCTGATTATCTTTGTCACCTGGTTTGGGGTGCAGGTCGGCGTAGCGGTCAACGCCTGGTATGGCCCGTTTTACGATCTGATTCAGAAGGCGCTGACAAAAGCAGGATCGGTGCAGATCGTCGAGTTTTACCACGAAGTACGCGCATTTCTCGGCATCGCGCTGATTGCGGTGGTGATTGGAGTCCTTAATTCCTTCTTTATCAGCCACTGGGTTTTCCGCTGGCGTACCGCCATGAACAATTACTACATGCACAACTGGCAGCGACTGCGTCACGTTGAAGGTGCGGCGCAGCGTGTACAGGAAGACACCATGCGGTTTGCCTCCACGCTGGAAGACTGGGGCGTCAGTTTTATTCAGGCGATCATGACCCTGGTGGCCTTTTTGCCGGTGCTGGTGGCGCTATCACACCACGTTAAAGATGTGCCCTTCCTTGGCAATATTCCTTATGCGCTGGTGATTGCCGCCGTGCTGTGGTCGGTGTTTGGCACCGGATTACTGGCGATAGTCGGGATTAAACTGCCAGGCCTGGAGTTTCGTAATCAGCGGGTGGAAGCGGCTTACCGTAAAGAGCTGGTGTATGGCGAGGATAATGCGGACCGTGCCCGGCCGCAGACGGTGCAGGAGCTGTTTGGTCGGGTGCGGTTCAACTACTTCCGCCTCTACTTTCACTATCTCTACTTCAACATCACCCGCATTCTCTATCTGCAGGTTGATAACGTGTTTGGCCTGTTCCTGCTGTTTCCGTCGATTGTGGCGGGCACCATTACGCTGGGCCTGCTGAACCAGATCACCAACGTGTTTGACCAGGTGCGCGGTTCGTTCCAGTACCTGATCGCCTCATGGTCAACGCTGGTTGAACTGATGTCGATCTACAAGCGTCTGCGCAGTTTTGAGCAGATTCTGGATGATATCCCACACGATGAGATGATGCGCGAAGCGTCAGAAGAGGTCTGATCGATTAAGGATAGCGACACTGTAGCTAGCGTGATCGGCTTCCCGCCTCGGTCGGAAATGACCTCAGCTCCCGGCCCGCGTCAGCGGGCTTTTTTACAGCAAAAAGCCACTCGTCAGAGTGGCTTCAGAGTACACAACGCCGGAGTTAAACGGCTCGCCCGTGCCGATAAGCGGCGATCACCTTTTACAGTGCAATACGCATTACGCTGTCAGGATCTTTTGGCGGCGCTTTACGCGAACCCGGTTGCTTCACGCTGACATACAACGCTTTGCCGTCAGCAGAGAGCGCCAGGCTGTTGGGTAAACCGGGGGTTTTCACGCTGCGCTTCACGCTGTAACTGCTGGCATCAATGATGCTGACTTCACCCGCTTTACGATGGGTGACATAGAGCTCATTACGATCCGGATTGAACAGCACCGCCAGCGACTCCGGCACAGCGATCCGCTGGATCACCTGCTGATTACGCAGATCCACCACCAGCACCTGCGCCTGCTTCGAATCGCTGAGGAAGGCTCGCTGACCGCGCGTATCCAGCGCAATGTTCAGGAAAAAGTGCGCTTTATCGCCATCGATCTTCTGCTTTTTCTCCACGGCATTGGTGCGGGCGTTGATGGTGACCAGTTCACCGTCGCCGTTGGTCACGTAGACTTTCTGCGCCGCCGAATCGACCGCCAGGCCGGTTCCCATCTTGCCGGTATCTGGCACGGTACTAATCAGTTGCAGCGTACTGCCATCCACCACCCAGACCACGCTCTGCGGTCCCAGACCGGTAACATAGACGCGATTGGTTTTGACATCGACCGCCACCTGTCGCGGCTGCAGCGGACGCACCGTTTCACTGCGCTTACGGCTATCCAGTACCAGAGTGTTCAGCACTTTTCCGCTGCTGGCATCGATGGCGGTCAGCGAACCCTCAACGGTATTGCCGACGTAAAGCACATTTGTCTGCGGATTGATCGCCGCGCCAAACGCCTTCAGTTCGGTATTGATCGACTGCTGCACCGCCAGCGTGGTGGGATCGAGACGAAACACCGTGCCGCCGTTACCGCTGCTGTTCTGCGATGAGGCCACAAACAGCGCGTTATCTTTTGGGCTGACGGCCAGTTCATATACGCCTTTGCCGATCGGCTGATTGATATCGTCTGCCTGCGCCGTCACTAATCCTGACGCAGAAAACAGCGCGGTTGCCAGCACCAGAGGACGCAGCGCCCAGCGGGTTTTGATTAACGCTTTCATAACTTCTCCATAGTTAATTCACCGCAGACGCGGTGAAAAGAAAGCCCGACATTGCAACCAGAAAGTCTCTGATCCGGGATCAGATGAGTTTGTTTTTGAGAATAATAATTATTTCGGGGGGAAAGAGACAGGATTATTATGGATGAGCGGCAAACGCCGCCAGGACGCCGGGTGGCGTCCTGTCAGCATAAGCGGATAAAGCGTGGCTTATTTCAGCAGTTCAGCGGTCATGTGAACGCCGTTATTGGTGTAGGCTTCGGTGATTTTATATGAAGCACCTTGTTCCTGCGCCTGAGCAGCAATTTTCGCTTCAGCGCCATCAAGCGTAGAGTCGATAGCGGTCACAGACTGGGCGAAACTGGCGAATGGCAGAACAGAAAGCGCGATAACTGCTGCAAAAGTTTTGATAGATTTCATGGTCAATTCCTCGATTAAGTTTTATCAGGTAAGGCGTGCTGCCTTGTTGATAGATATACTAGACCGGATCTTGATCAGTAAAAAGCGGAGACTTTTGCTTAACTCATTCAATAAAACTGATGATAAAAAGCACGTCTTGTATAGTTATCGCTCAAAAGGTTAATAATCCACACTCAGAAAAAAAGGCAGCATAAATGGCTGCCTTGCTCGATTTAACCGTGATGCCGTACCCGGGTGAAGATAGTCAGCGCCGCCAGCAGCATCAGTCCCCCGCTGGCGAGGAACACACCGCCTGCGCCGCGCAGGTCAAACATCCAGCCGCCTGCCGCTGCCCCAACGGTGATCGCCAGCTGGATGGTTGCCACCAGTAAGCCGCCGCCCGATTCGGCATCGTCCGGCACGGCACGTGAAATCCAGGTTGACCAGCCGGTCGGCATCGAACCAAACGCCATGCCCCATACCGCCACCCCGACGCCTACCAGCCAGCTGACGTCGCCGAAGCTCACCAGCAGCAGCGCGGTGAGGCTCATCAGCAGCGCCATGCCGCTCAGGGTCAGCGATACGCTGCGGGTCACCAGATAACCGGCCAGCGAGGTGCCAAAAAAGTTCGCCACGCCAAAGGCCAGCAACGCCAGCGACAGCTGGTTGAGATTCAGTTGGGCAACGCTTTCCAGGAACGGGCGCAGATAGGTAAAGAAGGCGAAGTGACCGGTAAACATCATAATGACGGCCAGCATACCCCAGCGCATCACCCCGATACGCAGCAGATCCAGTACCCCGCCGCTGCGCGTTTTGTTCTCTGGCGGCATCGCGGGCAGGGTAAAGAACTGCCACAGCAGCGCCACCGCGCCTAATCCGGCGGTCAGCATAAAGATGTTACGCCAGCCGACCAGCCCACCGAGGTAACTGCCGAGCGGCGTTGCAATGATTGTCGCCAGCGAGATGCCGCTAAAGACAATCGATAACGCGCGTGGCACCTGATCGGCCGGCACCAGCCGCATGGTAATGGCGGTTGATAACGTCCAGAAGCCACCGATCGCCATTCCCAGCAGCACGCGCGCCAGCAGGATTGTCGTCAGGCTGCCAGCCAGCGCTACCATCAGCGCTGAAGCGATCAGCAGCAGCGAAAACACCAGCATCACGATGCGGCGGTCAATCCGTCGGGTGACGCTGGCGGTGATCAGACTGGTAAACAGCGCGACCAGCGCGGTGATGGTAACAGTCTGGCCCGCCTGGCCTTCGGAGACGCCAAGGCTGTGGGCCATTGGCGTCAGTAAACTGACCGGTAAAAATTCGGCGGTGATCAGGCTGAATACGCCAAACGCCATAGCAAATACCGCGCCCCACGCGGGACGGGCGGGCGAGGAAACCTCATCAGCCACTTCGGTTGTCAGACTCATGCTGCTTCTCCGGATAGAAAAAAAGTAAGTGTGAGCATAGAGGGCAGACGCAAGACGATCTATGATGCTTACACCGTCATTTTTGATAATTCGTCTGGATTCACATGAGCCATTATGAAGATCTGACCAGTGAACTGCTGATGGGAATGCGGCTGTACGGCGTGAACTATCAGCGCATCGCCGTCAGCGCCCCGTTTGGGTTGCGCTTCGACAATTCGCCAGGCCGGGCGCAGTTTCACTTTGTCGGACGCGGTTCGCTGCTGGTGCGCAGTGCCTCAGGCGAGGTGTTTCAGCTTAACAGCGGCGATGCGTTGCTGGTGCCGCACGGTAAACCGCACAGCCTGATCTCCAGCGAAGAAGCGGATTGTCAGTGCATCGCCAATATGACCAGCAAGCCGATCTGCGACAGCGTCTGCGCCATTAATGCGCCAGCCGATGCCTGCGACGATGAGCATAGCGTGCTGCTGTTCAGCGCCTGTATGGCGTTTGAACTCGGAGGGATGCAGCCGCTGATCAATACCATGCCGGATGTGATGCTGGTCAGCACGCTGCTGTCGCAATACCCGGAGATCCGGCCGATTCTGGAAGCGATGGAGCGCGAGTCGCGGACCCGTCAGGCGGGCTTCGCTGGCATTCTTTCGCGGCTGGCTGACGTGGTGGCGGCGCTGATTGTGCGCGGCTGGGTGGAAAACGGCTGCGGCAAAAGTAGCGGACTGGTACAGGCGATGCGCGACCCGCGGCTCAGCCAGGCCATTGCGGCCATGCACCGCGAACCGGGTGAAAACTGGACGGTAGCGCGGCTGGCGCGCGTGGCGGGCTGCTCACGCTCGGTATTTGCCGAACGCTTTCTGAACGCCACCAGCATGACGCCGCTGCGTTACCTGACCGAACTGCGGATGCGGCTGGCAGTGCAGCGCATTGTGAATAACGGTGAAGCGGTGGAAGCCGTCGCCTTTCATCTCGGCTACGGCTCGATTGCCGCCTTCAGTCGCGCCTTTAAGCGCATTGTCGGTCAGTCGCCTGGCGCGCTGCGGGCCGGACGCGAGAGCGCCCAGGCGCTGGCCTCTTAGCGAAAGACGCTGATCGCCTCGACGAGGCGGTTAGCCTGATGCGTCATCCGACCGGAGGCTTCAGCGCTTTCGGCCACGCGGGCGGCGTTCTGGTGGGTGATGTCGTCGAGATCTTCCACCGCGCTGCTGACTTCGCTTAACGCCGTCGCCTGTTCCGCGGTGGCCGCGCTGATCTGCGCAATCAGTGCCGTGACGTTCTGTACCTGCGACACGATATCCTGCATCGTCCGGCCGGCCGCGCTGGCGTGATCATTGCCGGATTGCACCCGGCTGGCGCTGGTCTCTACCAGCGTTTTAATCTCGCTGGCGGCTTTGGCGCTGCGCTGCGCCAGGTTACGCACTTCACCTGCCACAACCGCAAACCCTTTGCCCTGTTCGCCAGCGCGTGCGGCTTCGACTGCCGCATTCAGCGCCAGGATATTGGTCTGGAAGGCAATGCCGTCGATCACGCTGGTAATGTTGGCGATACGCTTTGAGCTGTCGGCAATTTCGCCCATCATCTCCATCATCTCTTTCATCACGTCGCCGCCTTTCATCGCCGCGCTGCTGGTATCTGACGACAGGGTGTTCACTTCATGAGCGGTTTCGGTGTTGCTTTTCACCGTCGCGGTCATCTCATTCATGGTGGCGGCGGTCTGCTGCACGTTGGCCGCCGCCTGCTCGGTGCGGCGACTCAGTTCATTGTTGCTGCGGGCGATGGCATCGCTGGCGCTGAGCACGTTGATTGCCTGTCCGCTGACGTCATCGACCAGCCAGCGGAACATAAGTCCGAGCTGGCCGATGGCGCGCAGCGTCACGCCGACTTCATCCACCCGATCCATCTGCTCGACTTTATGACTGGCACCGGTCGCCACGCTCAGCGCCTGTTTGCACATCCGCTCGATAGGTCGCGAGATCTGCTGCTCCAGCCACAGGCTGGACAGCGCCAGCAGCGCCGCCATGCCTGCGGTGAAGCTGCCCAGCGCCGTCGGCGTGACGCCCAGCGCCCAGACACCCGCCACCGACAGCGGCAATAAGGTCAGTAGCGTGCTGCGGATGCGCCAGCGCAGCGGTAGCGTTTTCAGCAGTGAGGCGGGACGACGCCAGCCGCTGCGCACCACCAGCCCCTTGTAGAAACGTCGCCCTTTCGCGCGTCCGGCCTGGAAATCCTGATACAGCGCCTCGGCCTGACGCACCTCTTCCACGCCCGGTTTAGTGCGCACCGACATATAGCCCTGCACATTGCCGTCCCGGACTACCGGAATGGCGTTGGCACGCACCCAGTAGTGATCGCCATTTTTACGGCGGTTTTTCACCAGTGCCGTCCAGGGTTCGCCCTGTTTCAGCGTCGCCCACATATCGGCAAAGGCCTCAGGCGGCATATCCGGGTGACGCACCATATTGTGTGGCTGCCCGTTAATCTCTTCGGTAGTAAATCCACTCGCTTCGATAAAGGCATCGTTGGCATAGGTAATGTAGCTGTTGAGATCGGTAGTCGACATCAGGGTCGCATGATCGTCGAACAGATATTCACGCTGGGAGACAGGCTGGTTGTTACGCATCACAAGAGTCCTTGAGTACCCATCTCCTGCACGCTGCCGATGAACGCCAGTGTGAAAAAGTCAGGTTGAGAAATAACGATTATCTTTTTTTATGTTTTCGGCATTGCCCATCACTCTCTTTAGCGTTTTGACTTAATTAACCGCAATAAAAAAGCCGCTTTGCAGCGGCTTTCACAATTTTTCCTTTATTCATTCGTTAGCACGACTGGAGAATAATGCCGCGGCGGGCCGCAGAGTCAGCTGAGGTCCACGTTGCGGGTACCAAACCACCAGGTCAGAAAAAATCCGCCCGTCCACGCGACCACCAGTCCCGCCAGATAAACCGCCATGCCGGCAAAAATGCCCTGGCTGGAGGTCATCAGCGGCAGCGTCACCAGTCCGGACGGGCCAAACACGGTGTTCATGCCGACCGGTAAGCCCAGCCACGCCACCAGGCCAATGAAGAAACCGCCCAGCGCGCCGCCGCCACAGGCGGTGATAAACGGCTTGAGGCGCGGCAGCGTGACGCCATAAATCAGCGGTTCGCCGACGCCAAGCAGCCCCGGAACAATCGCCCCTTTGATTTGCGCCCGCAGCAGCGCTCCTTTTTCCGCCTTACACCATAACGCCAGCGAGGCCCCGACCTGGCCTGCACCGGCCATCGCCAGGATCGGGAACAGCGAATTGAACCCCTGGGTTTCCATCAGCGCAAAGTAGACCGGAATAAACCCCTGATGAATGCCAAACATCACGGCGATCAGAAACAGTCCGGCCAGCAGTGCGCAGCCAAAAGGGTTGTTATTCAGGTGGATAAACAGCCAGGACATCCCTTTAAACAGCTCGCCACCCAGCGGCATAATCAGCAGGTAGGTGATTGCACCGGTGATCAGCAGCGTAAACAGTGAGGTGAGGATCATATCCAGATTATCCGGAATGATTTTGCGGATCTGCTTTTCAATGCCCGCCCCGATGATCGCCGCCAGCAGTACGCCGATGATATTGCCGCGCGGGTCGATGGTCAGGCCAAAAAAGCTCTCCATACCGCTGTAGTAGCCGACGGTGGCGGTCGGGACATAGCCGAGCACAAACAGTGAGGCGATGATCGCGCCATTCACTCCGCTGCCGCCAAACGCCTTCTGCGCGTTATAGCCAATCAGGATGCTGAGAAAGGTGAACAGCCCTTTGCCGAATACCTTCATGTAAGCCACGCTGTGCAGCAGCCACGGCGCATGGTCGCCTGGCGTATTGAGGTGCAGGCTCTGTTCTATCAGGGTGGCGAAACCCAGCAGTAAGCCCGCGCCGATAAAGCCCGGAATAAGCGGAGTAAAGATAGTGGCGAAGCGCGACAGAAACTGATGCAGGCCGCTGGTCTGTTTCGCCTTTAATTGTTGCTTATGCTGTGCGGCCAGTTCGCCGAGCGCAGGCGCTTCGCTCTGTGCCAGTAAGGTCTGCATCCTTTCGGCGGCGGTCTGCGCTTTGCCAGGACCCAGTACAATCTGTAGCTGGGCATCACTGTCGATCACCCCCAGCACGCCCGGCAGGCTTTTCAGCCGGGTGAGGTCGACCCGTTCGGGCTGGCTGAGCGTCAGCCGCAGCCGTGTCATGCAGTTGCCGCAGGCCGCGATATTCTGCGCGCCGCCGACCGCCTGCAGAATGTCGCGTAATAGCGCGTCAGTGATTTTCGCCATCAGCGTGCTCCCGCCGCCTGCAGCGCCTGGCGGATAAAGCCCTGATGTTGCCCCAGCAGCGTTTTCGCTTCCTCCGCCGTGAGTCCGGCCAGTACCATCAGGATCGCCGTTTTGCAGTGGCCGCCACAGGCGTTCAGCGCGGTGCTGGCAGTGGCGTCATCGCAGTCGGTTGCCTGTTTGACGATGTTGACCTGGCGCTGCACCAGTTTCTGATTGGTCGCTTCCACATCCACCATCAGGTTGCCGTAGACTTTCCCGCTGCGGATCATCGCACCGGTGGTCAGCATGTTCAGCACCAGTTTCTGCGCGGTTCCCGCTTTCATGCGCGACGAGCCGGTGACCACTTCCGGCCCCACCACGGGCGTCAGGGCGATTGCAGCGGTCTGCGACATCGGACTGTCGGGATTACAGGTTAGCGCGACGGTGGTGGCACCAATCTCATCAGCATAGGCCAGCGCACCCAGCACGTAAGGGGTGCGGCCGCTGGCAGCGATGCCCACCAGCACATCCTGGCGGCTGAAGTGGATGTCGCGCAGATCCTGCGCGCCCTGCTCCCGGTTATCTTCGGCATTTTCTACCGCCTGCAGAATGGCTTTATGACCACCGGCGATCAGCCCTATCACCTGTTCGCGCGGTGTACCAAAGGTTGGCGGGCACTCGCTGGCATCCAGAATACCCAGCCGGCCCGAGGTGCCGGCACCGCAATAGATCAGCCGGCCACCGGCCTGGAACGCCGCGCAGATAGCGTCAACCGCCGTGGCGATCTGCGGCACAATCGCTTCCACCGCCAGCGCCACTTTTTTATCTTCATCATTAATGACGCGCAGCATCGCTTCGGTCGACAGTTCGTCAATGTTCTGACTGGCAGGATTACGGCCTTCGGTGATCATCTGGCTGAGGTCAATTTTCATAGCAGGCTCCGCATAGGAATAAATTATTCAATATATGAAATATCATAACGAATGATTAATTCATGGGGTGAGATCTTTTTTTTATTGCTGCGAGGTGGGGATCAAATAAAACGGGAATCCTGGTGGGCAGGTTTTTTGCTTCACTTCCGTGGGACAGGGTTCAGAGATAATTCATCCGCTTTTAAAATCGTCTGCCGGAAGCGTGCTTCAGGTCGGGTGCCGGGTCAGAAAAGATTCACCCGATCGTAAAGATGCATTCGTCATCCATGACGCTCGGCCCGCGCCTTCCCTGGCGCGGGACGCTTTACTCTTCGGGTGAACCTTTTCTTCCCGCGGACTTTTGGATCGCTTTTGAAAAGAGAAGAGACAAGGTCAGGTGTCAGGTGTCAGGTGTCAGGTGTCAGGTAAGGTGTGCGGTTGAACCGGTCACAGTCATTTGCCGGAAACAAAAAAGGCCCAACCTTCGTTGAGCCTTTTTATTAAACCGCGTGATTAACTGGCGGTCTGAGTCCGCAGTTGCAGTTCGTATTCTTTCGCCTGCTCAGCGTCGAACTGGTTTTCCCAGCGGGCAATCACCAGCACCGCCAGGGCGTTACCAATGACGTTCAGCGCGGTACGCGCCATATCCATAATACGGTCGACACCGGCGATAAACGCCAGCCCTTCCAGCGGAATACCGACGCTGCCCAGCGTTGCCAGCAGGACCACAAACGAAACGCCCGGCACGCCAGCGATGCCTTTCGAGGTCACCATCAGCGTCAGCACCAGGATAATCTCGTCGCCCAGTGACAGGTCGATGCCATACAGCTGCGCGATAAAGATGGCAGCGATACTCTGGTAGAGGGTTGAGCCATCCAGGTTAAACGAATACCCGGTCGGCACCACGAAGCTGGTGATCGCTTTCGGCGCGCCGTAGGCTTCCATCTTCTGCATGATGCGCGGCAGTACCGTCTCCGAGCTGGAGGTGGAGTAAGAGAGAATCAGCTCATCTTTAAGGATGCGCATCAGCGTGGTGATACGCAGCTTACAGAAACGCGCCACGCCGCCCAGCACCACAAAGGCGAAGAACAGAATCGCCGCGTAGACCAGCAGCACCAGCTTCGCCAGCGGCCACAGCGAGGCGAAGCCGAAGTTCGCGATGGTGACGGCAATCAGCGCAAACACACCGATCGGCGCATAGCGCATGATCATGTGCGTCACTTTAAACATCGCTTCTGAGATGCCACGGAACAGGTTCACCAGCGGATCGCGCTGCTCTGACGGCAGCGATGAGAGGCCTAAGCCAAACAGCACCGAGAAGAAAATAATCGGCAGCATGTCACCCTTCGCCATCGAGGCGAAAATGTTCTGCGGGATCAGCGACAGGATAGTGGCGACCAGGCTATGCGGCCCGCCCTGCACTTCTGCCGTGGTGGCTTCATATTTAGAGATGTCCACCGTTGCCAGCGTTGACATATCGATGCCGGTGCCAGGTTGAAATACGTTAGCCAGGGTAATCCCGACCACAATGGCAAGGGTGGTGATCACTTCAAAGTAGAGAATCGTTTTGACGCCGATGCGCCCCAACTTTTTGGCATCGCCGACGCCGGCAATGCCGACGATCAGTGATGAGATCACAATCGGTACCACAATCATCTTAATCAGATGGATAAAGATGTCGCCCGCCGGGCTGAGAATATTGGTGACTAACCATTCACGATTGTCTGGCTGATTATGCAGCACGGCACCCACAACGATGCCAAGCACCAGGGCTATCAGAATCTGCCAGGCCAGGCTGATTTTAAAACCTTTCATAACGCGTAATTTCCTCAGTCAAAACCCGTTTCTCTCTACTGCGAAGGTGCAGAAGACAATACACACAGGGAAGTGAGCAAAAAGCCCGGTAAATTAGAGGGTGTTTGGAGACAGCGCCTCGCACGAAAATCTGATGATTCCCATACCCATTTTCAGACGCGGTCTGAGTTGATACCTGCAGAACAGGGGCGAGATAAGTACCATTTTCACTGTGGTAAATGCAACCCTTGGCGTCTTCGTTTAAAAGTTCACCACCTGAGTAGCATAAAATGCTGCGCCAGCCGTAAATCCCTAACCTGCTGTTATGAAAAGTATTAGTTCGATGAATTAACGCATAGCTATGCAGAATTGCGCAAAAACTCACCCGGCGCGTTTGCTCGCTTTTTGAACACGGGAAAACACAAAAGGTTACACCTTAATTCCCTATTACCGGCAGGGAGTTAAGCGCAATTCGGCCGTTATCGACGCGCGGGCGCGCGCAGGGTTTATCGCGTGATCTACGGCGCAAAAAAGAAACAAAGCCTCAGGGCGGGCTTCAATTAACCATTGATTGACATATCATTAACATCTTCAAGGAGATCCGCCATGAGCCAAATACATAAACATCCCGTTCCAGAGAATATTGCAGCAAACACCCTGATTACCGCTGAACAGTATCAGACGATGTATCAGCAATCTGTCACTGATCCGGATGCGTTCTGGGGCGAACAGGGCAAAATCCTCGACTGGATCAAGCCCTACAGCAAAGTGAAAAACTGCTCGTTTGCGCCGGGAAATATTGACATTCGCTGGTACGAAGATGGCACGCTCAACCTGGCGGCAAACTGCCTTGACCGGCATTTGCAGACCCGCGGCGACCACCCGGCAATTATCTGGGAAGGCGACGACGCCAGCGAGAGTAAGACCCTGACCTTCCGCCAGTTGCATGCTGAAGTCTGTCGCTTCGCCAACGTGCTGGAATTACTCAAGGTGAAGAAAGGCGATGTGGTAGCGATCTACATGCCGATGGTACCGGAAGCCGCGGTAGCGATGCTGGCCTGTGCGCGCATCGGTGCCGTCCATTCGGTGATTTTTGGTGGCTTCTCACCGGAAGCGGTGGCGGGCCGGATCGTCGATTCCAGCGCCTCGCTGGTGATTACTGCCGATGAAGGGATTCGTGCCGGACGCAGCATCCCGCTGAAGAAGAACGTCGATGATGCGTTAAAAAATCCTAACGTTACCAGCGTGAAGAACGTGGTGGTGTTTCAGCGCACCGGCAGTGATATCGGCTGGGTAGAAGGCCGCGACAGCTGGTGGCATGAGCTGATGCTGAATGCCAGTACCAATCACTCTCCTGCTGAAGTCGGGGCGGAAGATCCGCTGTTTATCCTTTATACCTCAGGCTCGACCGGCAAGCCGAAAGGGGTGCTGCACACTACCGGCGGTTATCTGGTTTACGCTGCCACTACCTTTAAATTTGTCTTCGATTACCATCTGGACGACGTCTACTGGTGTACCGCTGACGTCGGCTGGATCACCGGTCACAGCTACCTGATTTACGGCCCGCTGGCCTGTGGCGCGACCACGCTGATGTTTGAAGGCGTGCCGAACTGGCCGACCCCGAGCCGCATGGCGGAAGTGGTGGATAAGCACAAGGTGACGCTGCTCTACACCGCTCCGACCGCTATCCGCGCCCTGATGGCCGAAGGCGATAAAGCGATTCAGGGCACCGACCGCAGCACGCTGCGCATCATGGGTTCGGTCGGTGAACCGATTAACCCGGAAGCCTGGGAGTGGTACTACAAGAAAATCGGTAACAGCCGCTGCCCGATCGTCGATACCTGGTGGCAAACTGAAACCGGTGGCTTCATGATCACGCCACTGCCGGGTGCGACCGAACTCAAGGCGGGATCGGCCACCAAACCTTTCTTCGGCGTGCAGCCAGCGCTGGTCGATAATGAAGGCCAGCCGCAGCAAGGGGCCTGTGAAGGCAATCTGGTAATCACTGAATCCTGGCCGGGTCAGGCGCGTACGCTGTATGGCGACCATGAGCGCTTTGAACAGACCTACTTCTCTACCTTTAAGAATGTCTACTTCAGCGGCGACGGCGCGCGTCGTGACGAGGATGGTTATTACTGGATCACCGGACGGGTAGATGACGTCCTCAACGTCTCCGGCCACCGTCTGGGCACCGCTGAGATTGAGTCAGCGCTGGTGTCGCACCCGAAAATTGCCGAAGCCGCGGTGGTGGGCATTCCGCACAGCATCAAGGGCCAGGCGATTTACGCTTACATCACTCTGAATCATGGCGAAGAGCCGTCGCCCGAGTTGTACACCGAAGTGCGTAACTGGGTACGTAAAGAGATCGGCCCGATTGCCACCCCGGATGTGCTGCACTGGACCGACTCGCTGCCGAAAACCCGCTCCGGCAAGATCATGCGCCGTATTCTGCGCAAAATCGCCACCGGTGATACCACCAATCTTGGCGATACCTCGACCCTCGCCGATCCTGGCGTAGTGGAAAAACTGCTTGAGGAGAAACAGTCGATCAAAATGCCGTAAGCGCACCTTATCCGGCGGGAAGATCATTTCCCGCCATGCCCGCCCTACGCAGTGTGTTTCTGTAGTCACAAATAAAATTACCAGCCGAACCCGCGCCCAGGCGTGAGGTTTACGCCTGCAAGACCTCTGGAGAAAATGTGATGAATGACGCCCTTTCGAAACAGGATGCAATCTACCAACAGATTGAACGTAATCCCCGCTTTCATGAGTTAGTTCGTAAGCGTCAGGCGTTTGCCACGCTGCTGTCGCTGATCATGCTGGTGCTCTATGTCGGATTTATCCTGCTGATCGCCTTCGCGCCGGGCTGGCTCGGCACGCCGCTCCATCCCGGCACCAACGTTACCCGCGGTATTCCTATTGGCGTCGGACTGATTGTGATGTCATTTGTGCTGACCGGCATTTACGTCTGGCGCGCCAACGGCGAGTTTGATCGCCTGACCAAAGCGATCCTGAGCGAGGTGAAATCATGATACGTCTCTGCTTATGGATGCTGGCGGCGCTGCTGCCGTTTTCGGCGCTGGCCGCCGATGCGATTACCGGCGCGGTGCAGCGTCAGGCGGTCAACTACCAGGCGATCATCATGTTTGTGATTTTCGTGGGTGCCACGCTGGGCATTACTTACTGGGCGTCAAAGCGCACCCGTTCGCGTAGCGACTATTACACCGCTGGCGGCAACATTACCGGCTTTCAGAATGGCCTGGCGATGGCAGGCGACTTTATGTCTGCCGCCTCGTTTCTCGGTATTTCGGCGCTGGTCTATACCTCCGGTTATGACGGCCTGATCTACTCGCTCGGCTTTTTAGTCGGCTGGCCGATGATTCTGTTCCTGATCGCCGAACGGCTGCGTAACCTTGGGCGCTACACCTTCGCCGACGTGGCCTCATATCGCCTGAAGCAGAAACCGATCCGTACCCTGTCCGCCTGTGGTTCGCTGGTGGTGGTGGCGCTCTATCTGATCGCCCAGATGGTCGGAGCCGGTAAACTGATTCAACTGCTGTTTGGCCTCAATTACCATGTGGCGGTGGTGCTGGTCGGCATTCTGATGGTGATGTATGTGCTGTTTGGCGGCATGCTGGCGACCACCTGGGTGCAGATTATCAAGGCGGTGCTGCTGCTGTTTGGTGCCACCTTTATGGCGGTGATGGTGATGAAAACCACCGGCTTCAGCTTCAATACGCTGTTTACCGAAGCGATGGCGGTCCACCCGAAAGGCATCGCGATTATGCAGCCGGGCGGGCTGGTGAAAGATCCGATCTCGGCGCTGTCGCTGGGGCTGGGATTGATGTTTGGTACCGCCGGCCTGCCGCATATCCTGATGCGCTTCTTTACCGTCGCCGATGCCAAAGAGGCACGTAAAAGCGTTTTCTGGGCCACCGGCTTTATGGGCTATTTCTACTTCCTGACCTTTATTATCGGCTTTGGCGCGATCCTGCTGGTCGGTGCCAATCCGGCGTTTAAAGATGCCAGCGGCGCGCTGATTGGCGGCACCAATATGGCGGCGGTGCATCTGGCCAACGCGGTGGGCGGCAGTACCTTCCTCGGCTTTATCTCGGCAGTAGCTTTCGCCACCATTCTGGCGGTGGTCGCGGGCTTAACCCTGGCCGGTGCCTCGGCGGTTTCGCACGACCTCTACGCCAGCGTCTACCGTAAAGGCCAGGCGAGCGAACGTGATGAGCTGCGGGTCTCTAAGATCACCGTGCTGGTATTGGGGATTGTGGCGATTGCGCTGGGTATCCTGTTTGAGAAGCAGAACATCGCGTTCATGGTGGGCCTGGCCTTCTCAATTGCCGCCAGCTGTAACTTCCCGATTATTCTGCTGTCGATGTACTGGTCAAAACTGACCACGCGCGGCGCGATGGTCGGTGGCTGGCTGGGGCTGATTACCGCCGTGGTGCTGATGATCCTCGGCCCGACCGTCTGGGTGCAGGTGCTGGGTCATGCTAAGCCGATCTATCCGTATGAGTATCCGGCGCTGTTCTCGATGGCGATTGCTTTTATCGGCACCTGGCTGTTCTCGGTCACCGATCACTCGCAGCAGGGAGCCGAGGAGCGTTCACGCTTCCGGATGCAGTTTATCCGTTCGCAGACCGGCTCCGGTATCGATCAGGGCAGAGCGCACTAGTTTCCGGTTAAGCGAGAGATAAAAAAAGGGCGGCACCCCTCAGGGTGCCGCCCTTTTCTCTTGATCGGCAGAATCAGAAACGCAGCGAAGCGCCGACGTACGGACCGTCGACCAGTACGTTATCTTTACGGCCATCTTTGTTGTTCAGTTCGATGTACTGATAACCGACGCGCAGGTTAAGCAGTGAAATCGGGGTGAAGCTCAGGCCACCGCCCGCTTCCTGGTAGCTGTCGAGCTGATCGGTAAACGATTCTGGCGCATAGTAATATTCGCCATACAGACCCCACATGCTGTTGAAGTTGTATTGCGCTGCGCCACCCAGCGCCACCGCAAATCCATCTTTTCCATCTTCAGGATGGGTGAAGATCGCTTTTGCGGTCGGCGCCAGACGCAGAGGTCCGAAATCAACGTTGTAACCCAGACCGGCACCGTAGGTGCTGCCGTCATGGTCGCTGCGCAGCCAGTTGCCTTTCAGAAACAGGCCGGGTGTGGTGGTGCCAAGACCTACATTCAGGTTGGTGTTGTGCTCGCTGACGTCAACACTGCCTTCGATAGCCTGTGCTGCACCGCTCAGTAAAACGAGGCCAAGCGCGCTCCCGGTAACAAGTTGCTTAAACATGATTCCACTCCATGAAGGACAATTAATTCGGCGGCAAGGTTAACAGCCTGAAATGGGGAAACAACAAAATCTGGAAAACTTTACGTAAAAATACGTGTCTCATTCAGGCCGCCCGCCGTCGCCTGCGTAACGCAGTCGGGACTATATCGCCCACATCAGGTGGCCGATCAGCGGCGCCAGCACCACGGTAACCACGCCGGACAGCATCATCACCAGACTGGCGACCACGCCCTCCTGCTGACCGAGCTGATAGGCGCGAGCCGTACCGGCACCGTGCGAGGCTGCGCCGAATCCCGCGCCTTTTGCCACGCCCTGCTTAATCGCAATCCGCAGAAACAGCACATCACCTACCGCCATGCCAAACACCCCGGTGATGACCACAAACAGCGCCACCAGATCCGGCTGACCGCCAATCGGCCCCGCCGCCGCCAGCGCAAACGGCGTGGTGATGGAGCGCACCGCCAGGCTGCGCTGAATCGACTCCGGCAGCGTTAACAGACGCGCCAGCCAGACGGAACTGCAGACGGCGACCAGAGTAGCGGTTAACACGCCCGCGCTGAGCGATAGCCAGTGGCGTTTGATGATGGCCACGTTCTCATACACCGGTACCGCAAACGCCAGCGTTGCCGGTCCCAGCAGCCACAGCAGCCAGTGGTTTTCGGCAATATAATCCTGCCAGCTGATGTGGGTCAGCAGCAGCAGCGCCACCAGCACCACGGGCGTCATCACCAGCGGCATCAACAGCAGCGTGCGCCAGCGGCGATAAAGCCGTTTATTCAGCGCATAAACCAGCAGTGTGACCGCCACGCACAGCAGGCTGACCATCAGATCACGCATCGTTGCCCTGCTTACGCGCGGCACGCGCGACTTCGTAACGGTAAAGCCGATCGACCACCAGCGCGGTCGAGGCCAGCACCAGCAGCGTACTGACGCCAATTACCACGCAGATGCGCCAGCCATCAACCCGCAGCAGATCACCGTAGTTCACCACCGCCACCACCGCCGGAATAAAGAACAGCAGCATCTCCGCCAGCAGCCAGCGGGAGCCCGCTTTAACCCAGCTCAGTGGCAGCACCCGCGTGACGATTAACGCCAGCATCAGCAGCATACCGACAATATTGGCGGGCAACGGCAGATGCAGCCAGTTGACCAGTTGCTGACAGGCAACAAACACACCGATATACAACCCCAGCTGTAACGGCAGGCTGAGCCACTGCAACCGGCCGGGCCTGTGTGAACTGAGCGCGAGTGCCATCACCTTTTCTCCCCGATTAAATTCAGGGGAACAGTATAAATCGCCGACAGAGAGTGAAAAAAATGAATTAATATTATTGAAATCATGCCTGAAAGGAATAGTTATGGACGTTCGTGCCCTGCGTTACTTTACCGAGGTGGTCCGCCAGCAGAGTTTCACCCGCGCCGCGCAAAAACTGTTCGTCACCCAGCCGACCATTAGCAAAATGCTGCGACAGCTGGAGGAGGAGCTGGGCTGTACCCTGATTCTACGTGATGGTCGTCGCCTGCACCTGACCGACAGTGGTCAGGCGGTCTATCAGCGTGGCGTGGCGATTCTGCAGGAGTTTCATCAACTGGAAGCGGAGATTGGCGACATTAACCAGCTGAAAACCGGTGAACTGCGGCTCGGTATTCCGCCGATGGTCGGGATGCAGATTGCCGGATCGATCTCCGCCTTTCGTCGTCGCTATCCCGGCGTGAAGCTGAAAATCTCTGAGTTTGGCGGTCTGACGGTACAACAGGCGGTGCTGGCTGGCAGCCTCGATATCGCCCTGACGGCGCTGCCGGTCGATGCCGACCTGCCGCTCAACACTCTGCCACTGATGCATCATCCGCTCTGCGTGCTGCTGCCGCGTCGGCCGGAATGGCTGAGCCGCAGCCAGATAGGGCTGGCCGAACTGGCGCAGCATCCGTTGCTGATATTCAATGAGGAGTTTTCGCTCAATCGTCAGCTGATGCAGGCGTTCCAGCGACAGAACCTGACGCCAACGGTGGCGGTGCGCAGCGGTCAGTGGGATTTTCTGGCGGCGATGGTACAGGCGGAAATGGGGCTGGCGATTCTGCCGGAGCCGATCTGTCAGCGTCTCGATAAGCAGTCGCTGCTGTGGCTGCCGCTGGAGTCGGAGCTGAAGTGGAGCCTGGGATTGATCTGGCGAGAAGGGAATTATCTGTCGCGTAGTGCTCAGGCGTGGATTGACTGCTGCCGCGAACACTGGCCCGATCGGGTACCGCGCCTGTCGGTGTGAGCCAGCGGCACGCTGCAACGGCTGCGCAGCGTGCCGGCCGGGTATTACTCTTCTTTTTCGATCAGTAACGCTTCAAGCAGGTCGAGATCGTGCAGTAACTTCTGCATCGTCTCGTTGGAGATCTGCTGAGTGGCGCGCAGGTGATAGACCTCGGCCCGTTCGGCACGCAGGCCGGTCAGGCGGAAGCGGCGCTCCAGGTTTTCCGCGAACAGCGCATGTTCAAGGTCGTTCTTGCCTTCGGCGCGGCGACGTAAGTTGCCAATCACCCGCAGGCTCACCTCTTTCAGCAGTTCCGGGTCGATATTCTGATCCGACTCATTCTCCAGTCGCGCTTCCATCTTATGCAGGCTCTCAATCGCCACGCTGGCCATCACCGCACGGGCATTTTGCAGCTCGCGGCGCTGTGCGCCTTTATCGATGGTATCGATGCCGCGCAGCAGAATCGGCAGGATCACCACGCCGACCAGCAGCGAGAACAGAATCACCCCGGTGGCGATAAAGACCAGCTCATAGCGTGCCGGGAAAGGGTCGCCATTGCTGAGGAACAGCGGAATCGATAACACACCAGCAAGCGTAATTGCCCCGCGGACCCCGGCAAACGAGGCGATCAGCAGTTCACGCAGCGAGTAGTTGGAGAACTCCAGTGGCTTTTTCTTCAGCAGACGTTTGCTGAAGCGCTGCATGATATACAGCCAGCCAAAACGCACCAGCATCAGCGCCAGATAGACCAGACCGATGTCGGCGAACAGCATCCACAGCTCGACGTTAGGATCGGCATTCGCCTGGTCCACCGAGGTTTGCAGGATATCTGGCAGCTGCAGGCCCAGCATCAGGAACACCATGCCGTTGAACACGAATTCCAGCATCTGCCAGACGCTGTTGGCGCGCAGACGCATCGCCAGCGGTGCCTGACGAATAATGCCGGAACGGGTGATGGTCATGCCCGCTGCGACCGCAGCCAGGATACCCGACACGCCGAGGTGTTCAGCAATCAGATAAGAGGCGAACGGCAGTAACAGCAGCAGCACGGTCTGGGTGGCCGGATCGTCACCGCTCCAGCGGCTGAGGATGCGCAGTGATTTGCCGTAGAGCCAGCAGACCGCCACACCGGCGATCAGACCGCCAATCGCGACTTTCAGAAATTCGACGCTGGCTCCGCCCCAGGTGAACACCATGGTGCCCATCGCGACCGCGACGGCAAACTTCAGCGACACCAGGCCAGATGCGTCGTTCATCAGGGCTTCGCCCTGCACGATCGACATGATTTTTTTCGGAATGCGGCCTTCGCCGACAATCCCGGAGAGCGCCACGGCATCGGTCGGTGACAGCACCGCCGCCAGCGCAAAGGCCGGAATCAGCGGAATGCCCGGCACCATCCAGTAGATCAGATAGCCAATCCCGACCACGGTGATCAATACCAGCACCAGCGCTAAGCCAATAATCTCCCGGCCATGATGCAGGAACTCGCTGATGGGCGTTTTCCAGCCGTCGGCAAACAGCAGCGGCGGGATAAACAGCACCAGAAACAGTTCCGGGTCAAAATCAACATGCAGACCAAAGTTGGGCCAGGCCATCAGCGCGCCAGCGGCGATCTGTACCAGCGGCAACGGGATCTGAAAAGGCAGAATGCGAGCCGCGACGCCAGAGAGCGACACGACCAGCGTCATGATGAGAATAGTAAAAAAGATTTCCATGCTTTCCTTAGGCGTCGTTATCTTTCAATCATTGTTTGAGCGCTAAAGTGTAAAACAAACCGAACTCTGAAGGGTCAGCTACGCGTGCGGCGGGCGGGAAAAAAGTGAAAAATACCGGACGCACGCCTGCACGTCCGGTTGAACAGTCAGATCGCCCAGCCTCCGGCGTAAAATGCCACTAACGCGACGGCAATCACCACCGTGCCGACATTCAGCTTGCGCCACTCGCCGGCAAAAATACGGCCCACCACCAGCGAGGCAAAACCGATCATAATGCCGGTAACGATGTTGCAGGTCAGCACGATAATCACCGCGGTTAACAGGCCAGACATCGCATCGACAAAATCATTGAAGTCGATTTTCGCCACGTTACTCAGCATCAGCAGGCCGACATACATCAGCGCCGGCGCGGTAGCGTAGGCCGGAACCAGCCAGGCCAGCGGCGACATAAACAGAATCACCAGGAACAGCAGGCCGACCACGATAGCGGTCAGGCCGGTTTTGCCGCCCGCCGCTGTTCCGGCTGCCGATTCGATATAGACCGCCGCAGGTGAGGCACCGACCAGGCCGGCAAACAGGCTGCTGACCGAATCGGTCGTCAATGCGCGGCCGCCATTGATTATCTGTCCCTGCTTATCCAGCAGGTTAGCCTGGCCCGCGACCGCGCGAATGGTGCCGGTGGCGTCAAACACGGCGGTCATCACCAGCGCCAGTACGCTTGGCAGCACCACCGGCTGCAACGCCCCCATGATGTCCAGACTGAACACCAGCGACTGACCGCTGGCGTCACGCAGGCTGGGCAGCGCAAATAACCCTTTGTAGCTCACCGTCGGGTCAAAGATCAGTCCGAGCAGCGAAATGGCGATAATGGTCATCAGAATGCCGCCCGGCACCCGCCGTTTTTCCAGGCCAAAAATCGCCGCCAGCCCAAGCAGTGACATGATCACCGGAAACGTGGCGAACTGGCCCAGCGCCACCGGCAAGCCAGGTGCCGGATTTTTTATCACCAGCCCGACGCCATCCGCCGCAATCAGCAGCAGAAACAGGCCAATCCCGACGCCGGTACCGTGCGCCACGCCCATCGGCAGGTTACGCAGGATCCACGCACGGATGCCGGTGACCGAAATCAGGGTAAACAGCAGCCCCATCAGGAATACCGCGCCAAGCGCGACCGGTACGCTGATGTGCTGGCCCAGCACCAGGCTGAAAGCGGTAAAGGCAGTCAGCGAGATGGCACAGCCAATCGCCATCGGCAGATTGGCCCACAGCCCCATCAGGATTGAGCCGAAGCTGGCGACCAGACAGGTCGCGACAAAGACCGCCGTTGGGGGGAAACCGGCTTTACCGAGCATCCCCGGCACCACAATCACCGAATAGACCATCGCCAGAAAGGTGGTCAGTCCGGCCAGAATTTCCTGGCGCACGCTGCTGCCGCGCGCCGAGATCGCGAACCAGGCGTCCAGTTTTCCACTGGCCGGGCGTGATTCAATTGACATAGTTGAGCCTCAAAGATTTTTTGTTGTGTGGATCGCTCTGCGACCGTCGCTGTCCCTGAAATAAGCGGGTAATCCGGGCGCGCTGACGGAATAAGCCCGTCAGGCAAACGTTTACCTTGCCGCAGATAGTTGGCAGTCAAAGGACCGCCAGATAAAAAGGCAAACGATTATCCGGCGTTTAGCGGCACATTTTCAACTGGCTGGAAGACATTATTCAGCACAAAGATCAGGTAACAGCCCTACAGCCTGGCAGGACAAAGGCTATCGCGCGCGGCTGACACCTTGAAGTTACAGGCCTTTTTTACTGCGGAGAGGCTGGCGTCACCGGGCGAAAAAACGGTGCGCCAGCAAAGAGGATTAACCTGGCAGGGAAAGCTCACCGCCCTGATCGATAGCCCGCTGCCAGGCGGCGCGCTGCTGGACGGTTTGCAGCCATTTCTCACTGGCGGGCATCTGCTCCAGCCCGGCGCGTTGCGCCAGCGCCAGCAGCGGGAAGCTCATCTGTATATCGGCAATGCTGAAACGCTGCCCGGCAAACCAAGGATTGGCCGCCAGATGCTGTTCAATCATCTTCTTATGCGGTTGCAGCTGCTTGTCCAGCCAGGCTTTCTGTACCCCTTTGCCAAACGCGGCGCCCACCGGACGCAGCAGCCACGGCACCGGCGCTTTCCCCATCTGTCCGAAGATCAGCTTCATCACCAGCAGCGGCATCAGCGATCCCTCGGCATAGTGCAGCCAGTAACGCGACTGCAGCCGCGCCTCTTCATCACTGAGCTTCAGCCGAAATTCGTGATCGTATTTCTCCTCCAGGTACTCCAGGATGGCGCCCGATTCGGCCACCACCCGGTTTTCATCGGTAATCACCGGTGATTTACCCAGCGGATGCACTTTTTTCAGCGCCTCGGGCGCCAGCATGGTGGGCTCGCGTTGATAACGTTTGATCTGGTACGGCACTTCCAGCTCTTCCAGCAGCCACAGCACCCGATGCGAGCGCGATTGCTCAAGATGGTGAACGGTGATCATCATGATTCCCTGTGTGTTGACCTTCCACCAGTATAGACCTCACCCAGCGTCCGGATGTTTATCGTCCTGTTCCGGGTCGAGCAGCACCGCACCCGATCCTTGCTGGCCGAGCCGGTCGCCGGGATTGCGCAGCGGACAATCACGCATCGACAGACAGCCACAGCCGATGCAGCCATCCAGATCGTTACGCAGTCGGGTCAGGGTTTCGATGCGCTTGTCCAGCTCCTCACGCCAGTGCTGGGTCAATGCATCCCACTCCGGGGCCGACATCCGCTTATTGGCCGGAATATGCTCCAGGCTGTCGCTGACCGTCGCCAGAGGAATGCCAATGCGTTGTGCAATCTTGATGATGGCGACGCGGCGCAGCACGTCACGGCTGTAGCGTCGCTGATTACCGCCGTTGCGGGTGCTGAAAATCAGCCCTTTGGTTTCATAAAAATGCAGCGCAGACACCGCGACACCGCTGCGGCGCGCCACTTCGCCCGGCGTTAATACCGGTTTGGGGTAGTTGCGATCTTTTTTCATCTGGCTCTTTACCTCAAGTTAACTTGAGGAATTATACTCGCATCCCATCAAAACGACTAAACTCCCATTATCGCTAATTAAGCACCAGAAGGATGAGGCCATGATGCAAGAAGAGATCATTCATTCCCTGACGCACTGGATTGACCAGAATCTGGACAAAAGTCTGTCCATTGATGAAGTGGCTGCAAAATCGGGCTATTCGAAATGGCACCTGCAGCGTATGTTCCGTACCGTGACGAAACAGACGCTGGGTGGCTATATTCGTGAACGCCGCCTGACGCTGGCTGCCGAGGCGCTCTCTCAGACTCAGCGTCCGGTCTTTGATATTGCCATGCAGTATGGTTATGACTCGCAGCAGACCTTTTCGCGGGTATTTCGCCGCCAGTTTTCGCAAACCCCTACCGCCTATCGCCATACCATGCGTCGTCAGGCGATTCAGCGCCCTCGTCTGCTGAGCTTTGACTGCAAAGAGAGCATGGCCAGCTTTACCCAACGTACCACCGGCGAGTGCTGCCCGGTCCGCTAATGCCCAGGCCGCCCGTCATCGGGCGCGCCTGATCGCCTCTGCTTCCCCTGCTGTTCAAATCTGCAACACTTTCCTGCCATACCAGTGTCAAATTTTGTTCAAAATTTCAAATCGGGTGATATAATGTGACCCAAGTCACACTATGAACCTGGGTTGACGGCGCTAAAGCACTTCCTGACACGCTTTTCCGCCGCCGGTGATGTCCGCAGATTGTCAGGAATACTTACTGATATTGAGGTCCGGCCGATGGCTACGTTAACCACCAGTCTTCTTGTTATGCGTTGGGAATTGTTGAGCGCCGTAATGATGTTTTTCGCCAGCACCCTGAAAACCAAACTGCGTCAGGATAGTCATCATGTGATGGCATTCATGTGTGGCGGCATTGGTTTGGGCATGACCTGCTGGTTTGTTACCGGTCTGATGGGAATTACCCTGAGCATGGAAAACGTGCACAACTTTATGGAAATCTCTAAGCACGCCTTTATCGACGTAATGAGTCAGGCGCCCGCTGAGTGGCCGATGCCCTGATGGAGGGCGCGCGTCATGATGCGCGTTTAATGTGCTGATTTTTCCCAATAAAAAACCCCGCTAAGCGGGGTTTTTTACATTGCTGTGTGTGCTTAAACTTTCTTCAACATGGCAGGGATATTAACATCCTGCACTGTGACGCCCGGTCTCTGCGTTCCGCGGCGGTCCTGAATCCACATATCTCCCATCATCTGGTTTAAACCCCGATCCAATCCGGTCACCAGGCCTGCACCCGGCGTGAAAGTGAGTTCACCGAAATAGATCTGTTCTTCATGGATATACCAATCGACCCGCACGTAGTCGAAGTCACTGGCCAGCTTTTTGCTCAGATCGAGCGCATGTTGCAGTGACGGCAGAATCGGTGAGACATCCAGACCGGTATCGCGAATCTTATGAAACGCCTCGTTGAGGTTATTCACATAGAAATTCATCGACAGCAGCGGCTGGCAGCGGTTGTAGATCACCTGCAACACATATTCGAACTTGCCATCACGCTTGTTGAACATATGAAACTTGTAATCAATCGGCGCGCTTTTGCCATCACCAATGTACTTCTCAACCAGAATGCGCGGCTTGATGTAGCGATAGTGGATCTCACGCGCTTCGTTAGCGAAATCGGTTTTCAGCCAGCGATAGCAGTCATGAATAATCTGCTGTTTGCGCAGCGCGTCTGGCTCTTCCAGCAGAATCTCCACCATGTTGGAGGCGTGGTTCGGCTTGATCACCGTCCCTTTCCAGCACGGTAAGCTGTTCAGCGTGGTCGGGTCAGTGGTTTCGTGTACCAGCGGAATCAGGTACTCATTACCGATTTTTTCAGCAATGAATTCGCGTACCGAATATTTGTCCGACAGACGACCGTAGTTCTGGTAATCGCCATAGACAAATTTACGGTACAGCACCTTTTCGTTGAACACTTTTGGCTGACGCAGATTGGGCAGCTTTCTGAACTTGTGGAAGTAGTAGATGCGGTCCTGGTACGCCCAGGGCATCTTCTTAATAAAGTACTGCACACTTCTTCTGAGTTCTTCTTTCAACTTGAGCATATCTGACCTCATTTGTAGGTTTTGTAGTTGAGTGAGGAAACCTGAATCTTTTGAATGACGCCGTTTTTAAAGAAGTAATTCATTACGGTCAGGGACAAAAGCTCGGAAAGGAACACGCTCCATGCGGCTCCCATGATGCCGTGGCCCTGGATCAACCACCATGAGAGCGGCAAACTGATGACCATCAGACAAATGATTTTCTTCAGCAGGTAGTTAAACCCTCCTTCCTTGACCATGTAGCGATAAGCTACTGTCCCCATTGCCGAAAAGCTGGTCGCTATCGACAGCAACGTAATGAGACTTCCTGACTGTGTGTATTCCGGACCGTACAACGCGATAATGATCTGCTCGCCATACATCGAGATGACCAGCAGCATCAGCAATGAAACACCCATCACATAACCATTGAGCCGGGCAGCCAGCCGGATGGCGACCTCGCCACGCTCTCTGAAGATTTCAGTGAAGCAGGAGGTGATCAGCGCCACCGGGATAAAAATCCAGGAGGCAGAAATGGTATTGGCGGCGGCAAACAGCCCGAGATCCCGCGCCGGCGCGGTGCCCGCCAGAAACATCTGCGCCGCTTTGACCTGCACAGAAATAAAGATGCTGGAGATCGCCAGCGGCAGACCGGCATACATCAGGTAACGCAGATAAGCCGTGCGCTTTTCACGCGGCGGCATCTGATCCTGATGTTCCTGATAAAAGTTGTGACGTTTGATCAGGTAAGGCACCAGCGTCACCGCCACAATCGACAGCGTCAGCCACAGCGGATTGAGGCGCAGCCAGGCGATGGTGAAGCTAATCGCGAAACTCAGCAGCATACCGACCGCGTTGGCGATGGTGTTCAGCCGAGAAGCGAGACGCGCATTGTTATAAACGCTGAACGTATCCTGGGTGACAAAAACCGAGGCAACAAATGAGGCCAGTGCAAATGCCAGGAAATTTTCCTGCATGTTGTACCAGACCCAGATTAAGACTGGCACCGAGGTGAGCAGCAATAACACCATCCGCAGGGTGCGCGCGATGGTCATCAGGCGTAAGCCTTTCGACGCATTTTTACTGACGCGCTTAAACAGAATGGTTTCGGTGCCAAAGATTGCCACGGTTTGCACCATCGCAAATAGTGAGGTTGAAAACGCCATCTGGCCAAACACCGTTGGGCCAAAGGATTTCGCCACGTAAGAAGTCACAAATATGACGCCAAACACGGAGATGATCTTCTCAGACATCATCCAGGCGGCATTCGACATTACGCTCAATTTCATCGACTCTTCCTTAGTATTACTCAACTACAACCGCTTCGGTACAACATCCCTGTAACGAATTAATAAGCGCTCAGTGGGCCTGGCGAAAATGTAAGACTTCAAACCAAGCTGGTCCGAAAATTGAGAATCAAATCATGATCCGGAGAATGAATTCAGGATAATTCTTATTATATCTGGCGCGAATCACTTCTTCTGGAAACGATTTCAGGCTGAAAATAGTGCAATCTTCAAGAGACATAACCGCTGAATTAATCAAGTCGGTTATGCTAAATATCCAATGTACGTAGAATTTTTTCGTATTTGGGATGCGATGAATTTATAACAAAAAACCGCCTCCAGGAAGGCGCGCCCCCCTGATCGGAATAAAATAAGATTTATCCCATGATGATATTTATTCTAAATATCTTAATTTAACCTTCGCAATTGAATACGCGCACTTTAATACTGCATTAATAGAAACTTACAGTGCCAGGAATTATTAAAGTCATTCTCATCCATTAATCGATAAGAAAGGTAAGAGCATTTATGAGAAAGTCACGATACAGCGAAGATCAAATCACAAATGCCATTAAAGCTTCTGAATCGGGCGTTAAAGTCAGAGAGATTTGTGAAGAGCTTGGCATCTCTGAAGCTACGTTCTACAGCTGGAAGAAGAAGTTTTCTGGGCTGTCTTCAGAAGAAGGCAGAAAAATCAAAGAGCTGGAGGAAAAACTGCAGAATCTTACCCGTGAGCTGCAGACCCTGAACTCCGACAAGGAGATGCTGCAAAGCGTACTGAAGAACTTCTTTACCACCAATGAAAAGCGTCAGGCAGTCAACTTCCTGCAGAGTACTTTCGACATTGGCACCCGTCGCAGCTGCCGTTTATTAGATATCAGTCGCAGTGTCTATCATTATCCGTCAGGCACCGAGAATCGCTAAACCCAATGCTACCGCGCTTTTTAGACTTAACGCTGAGATTTGTTCTTACCAGAAGAGATGAAGATCATTTAACAGGACAATTGCGGC
>Ga0302349_1000213_pt1 | contig 94038 bp, 72 predicted proteins | sample PhyAR1_FD_202176 | JGI IMG/M metagenome (GOLD analysis project Ga0302349, IMG submission 202176) | Leaf surface microbial communities from alfalfa plants in UC Gill Tract Community Farm, Albany, California, United States - DLSL A.R1... | ecosystem: Host-associated > Plants > Phyllosphere >... | reverse complement strand
TCATCCACTCGCCATCGCGCCAGCTCTTCTTGATGCCATCCACCACGATGTAGCAGCCATCGTCGTTGGGCGTGGTCAGGCCCAGGTGCAGGCGCAGCGAGCCGGCGAACGGGTCGCGGTGCGGGCGCAGTTCGCTGCCCGAGGGCAGCTGGGCGAACATTGCCGCGCGCACGTCCGGCAGCGATTCCAGCAGCGCGGTGGTCTTCGGGCACAGCGTCTTGGCCGACGGGTGCGACGGGCCGTACCACTTCAGGTAGAACCGCTTCCAGCCGCGGCGGAAGAACGAATTGAAGCCGGCATCGTTGAACGTGCTGGACGCGGCGATCTTGTCCGCGTCGCGCAGGGCCAGCGCTTCGTCGCGGATCATCTGCCAGTTCTGGCGCAGCGGCTCGAGCTGCGGGAATTCCTTGCCCGGATCCAGGAACGGCGTGGTCGGTACCTTCGAGAACGCGTACATGATCACGTTGATCGGGGCCATGAAGCTGGAGTGGTCCAGCAGCTGCCGCGACCAGCGCGCACGCACTTTGCCGCGGTAATGGATGTACAGCACGCAGGCGATGAACAGCCCTGCCAGCACGATCTTGATCATCAGTCTTCCTCCGGCATGGCCGGACCCGAAATGGTGGGGGCGATGCACGGCAGTGACCGGCATCGATAGGGCGGCAGGAGGCGGGGACGTGCCGGGGAGGGGCGGCCGCCGATGTCGCGAGCAACAGCATATGGTCCGCAGCGCCTGCGTCGCGGTCAAGCACGGGCTGGGCGATGTTCAGCGCCGGGTGACCCGTGCAACCGCCTGCTGCGTTGGACGCACGGCAGCGTTGCCTGCCCCGCACTCCCCGGTGATCGCCAGCAACCCGCTGATATAGAACGAAATTATTCCAAACGATACAAGATTGTCCGCTTCAGCGTGACGAACTGTTCCACCCCGGGCTACGACATTTCTCCGACATCATCTGGATTCGTGTACTGGCCAGTACTAAAATTAACGAAATCTTTAGTTCCCACCATAAGCAGCACCGGTACGCCTGACGCATTGCGCCGACCGCCGGGTCGCACAGACCCCTATGAACACAATCGTTGCCTCGTGTGTCGATGACACCGCCCCCGCCGAGCTGCTCAAGCGCGGCGAACGCCTCCTGGAACCCGACGTCTACCGGACCTGCCTCAACGGGCAGCCGGCCGTGGTCAAGGATTACACCCGTTACCGCGGCACCCCGCTGTCGCCGATCGCGCGCCTGCTGGTCCGCCGCGAAGCGCGCATCCTGCAGCGCCTGAGTGGCTGGAAGCATGCGCCGGCCCTGCTTGGCACCATCGGTGGCCTAGCCTTGGGCATGGAATTCATTCCCGGCCAGACCCTCAGCGCGGCCCAGTCGGTCGGCATCGAGGTCTTCGAGCAGCTGCAGTACGCCCTGACCCGCCTGCATGCCGCCGGCATCACCCACAACGATCTGCATGGCACCAACGTGATGGTCAGCGGGGGCGTGCCGGTGCTGGTGGACTTCACCTCGGCCTGGCGCAGCCCGCGCTGGCTGCCGGTGCACCCGGTCTCGCGCCAGCTGCGCCGCAGCGACATGAAGAACCTGCTGAAGATGCGCCAGCGCCTGACCGGCGAGCGCCCCAGCGCCTCCGAGGCCGCCCAGGTGGCCGACCCGCGCTGGGTGGCCGGCGTACGCGTGGCCTGGAAGCGCTTCTACCGCTGGTTCAAGGGCCACGCCTGACAGCGCTTGCCCATGCGCCCATGGGCAAGCCGGCGCGCGTTACAGCGCGTCGGCGTCCAGTTCACCGGTGCGGATGCGCACCACGCTGCCCAGGTCGTACACGAACACCTTGCCGTCGCCGATCTTGCCGGTGCCGGCGGCTTTGACGATGGCTTCCACCACCTCTTCGACCTGATTGTCGACGACGGCCACCTCGATCTTCACCTTGGGCAGGAAATCGACCACGTATTCCGCCCCGCGATAGAGCTCGGTGTGGCCCTTCTGCCGCCCGAAACCCTTGACCTCGGTGACCGTGATCCCGGTGACGCCGCGCTCGGCCAGCGCTTCGCGCACGTCGTCGAGCTTGAACGGCTTGACCACCGCCATGACCATCTTCATCCGTCTGCACTCCTGTCTCTCAGGCTGCGAGGATAACGCCTGTCCGCCGGTGAACGCGATGCGCGCGGTCAGTGCCGCCGGCAGCGTGGCGGCTTATCCTTGGCGCATACCCTGCGGAGCCGCACCATGATCGACCTCAACCACCTCGATGACCTCGCCCGCCGCCTGAGCGACATGGTCCCCCCGGGCCTGCGCCAGTCGCGCGAAGAACTGCAGGCCACCTTCAAGACCGCGCTGCAGGCCGGCCTGGGCAAGCTGGACCTGGTGACCCGCGAGGAATTCGACGTGCAGCGCGCCGTGCTGCTGCGTACCCGCGAGAAGCTGGAGGCGCTGGAGAAGACGGTGGCCGAGCTGGAAGCACGTGGCGGATCGGCTGCGCCGCGCGAGTAAGCCGGGCTTGCGCTGACGCGCGTCAGGCGTCCTGCAGCACGAACCGCTCGATCGCCAACGCCACGCCGTCCTCGGCGTTGGTCGCCGTCTCGAAGCGCGCGGTCTGCTTCACCGCCGGAATCGCGTTGCCCATGGCGACGCTGGTTCCGGCGAACTGCAGCATGGTCAGGTCGTTCTCCTGGTCGCCCACGGCCATCACGTTGGCCCGGTCCACGCCGAGGTGCGCGGCCAGCTTTTCTAGGCTCGGTCCCTTGCCGGCGCGGTGATCGAATACTTCCAGGAAGAACGGCGCGCTCTTGAGCACCGCGAAGCGATCTGTCAGTTCCGACGGCAGGCGCTGGATGGCGGCATCCAGCACCTCCGGCTCATCGATCATCATCAGCTTGATGAACTGCATCGCCGGGTCCATGTCCGCCACCCGGCGATACGACAGTGGCACGTTCGACAGGTGCGAATCGGCCACGGTGTAGTGGCTGATGTCCTGGTTGGGCGTGTACATGCGCCGACCATCGAGCGCCTGGAAGTGGATACCGAGTTCGCGTGAGATCCGCTCGCAGAACACGAAGTCCTCGAAGCTCAGCGGAAACTCGACCACGCGCTGGCCGCTGCCGATGTTCTGCACCAGCGCGCCGTTGCAGGCGATGCAGTAGTCCTGCTCGCTCTGGATACCCAGCTGCTGCAGGAACGGCGCCATGCCAGACACCGGGCGACCGCTGGCCAGCACCACCTGCACGCCCTGCGCGCGGGCGCGGGCGATGGCCTGCATGACCCGGGGCGTGAGCGTGTGTGCGGGATCGAGCAGGGTCCCGTCCATGTCGATGGCGACCAGTTCGATGGGGCCGGAGCGGTGGTGCATATCCATGGTGTTCGACGGCGTGGTGCGTGGGGGCATCCAGTCTAGCGGCAGTACCGGATACGGTGGCGGTGCTTGCCTACCCCGTGGCGCGGCAAGCGCTGATGGATGGGGTTATCCATGTGCTGCCATTGTGTTCGGCATGCCGCAGACCCCGGAAACAACCGCATGAGCCTCGCGCTGGTGCACAGCCGTGCCCGCGCCGGTGTAAAAGCCCCCGCCGTGCGCATCGAGGTATTCCTTTCCGGCGGGTTGCCGCACACCCAGATCGTCGGGCTGCCCGCTGCGGCCGTGCGGGAATCGCGCGACCGCGTGCGTGCCGCGCTGATCTGCGCGCGGTTCGAGTTTCCGCAGCGGCGCATCACCATCAACCTGGCTCCCGCTGATCTGCCCAAGGAAGGGGGCCGATTCGATCTGGCGATCGCGCTCGGCATCCTCGCCGCCAGTGGCCAGATCGATGCGCAATCCCTGGACAAGTACGAATTCCTGGGCGAACTGGCCCTCACCGGCGAGCTGCGCGGTGTAGACGGTGTCCTGCCTGCCGCGATTGCGGCCGCCCGGGACGGCCGGAGCCTGATCGTGGCTGCCGCCAACAGTGAAGAGGCTGCGTTGGCCCAGCATGCCGACGTACGCATCGCCCGGACGCTGCTGGAAGTCTGCAGCGCCCTTGAAAGCGGCACGCTGCCGCCGGCTGTGGCCGCCGCCACGGTGCCGGTCAGCATTCCCGACCTGCGCGATGTGCGCGGCCAGCTGCAGGCCCGACGGGCGCTGGAAGTCGCGGCGGCCGGCGGGCACCACCTGTTGCTGCTCGGCACGCCGGGCTGCGGCAAGACGCTGCTGGCGTCGCGTCTGCCCGGCATCCTGCCCGCGGCCAGCGAGCTCGAGGCCCTGGAAGCGGCAACCATTGCCTCATGCAGCGGCCAGGGCATTGATGCGGGGCGCTGGCGGCAGCGGCCCTATAGAGCGCCGCACCATACCGCCAGCGCGGTGGCGCTGATCGGCGGCGGCTCGCATCCCAGGCCAGGCGAGATCTCACTGGCACACAACGGGGTCTTGTTCCTGGACGAACTCCCGGAGTGGAGCCGGCACGCGCTGGAGGTCATGCGCGAGCCGATCGAATCCGGGGTGGCCGTGGTCAGCCGCGCGGCAAGGACGGAGCGCTTTCCCGCGCGGTTTCAGCTGGTTGCGGCGATGAACCCCTGCCCGTGCGGCTGGGCCGGCGATCGCAGTGGCCGATGCCTCTGCAGCGAAGAGGTGATCCAGCGTTACCGGGGGCGGGTTTCCGGGCCGTTGATGGACCGCATCGACCTGCACGTCGAGGTGCCGCGGCTGGACCCGCGCGAGCTGCGCGATGACGCGCCGCTGGGCGAAGACAGCGCGAGTGTTCGCGCCCGGGTGGTGGCCGCGCGGGAGGTGCAGCTGCTGCGCAGCGGAAAGGCCAATGCCCAGCTACTGCCGTTCGAGCTGAGCGCGCATTGCCGGTTGTCGCGGGAGGATCAGCAGCTGTTGGAGGATGCTGTGGAACGGTTGCAGCTGTCGGCGCGCTCGATGCATCGCATCCTGCGAGTGGCGCGGACGTTGGCGGATCTGGGGCATCAGGAGGAGATCAAGACCGCGCATGTGGCGGAGGCGATCGGGTATCGGCAGTTGGATCGGGGTGGGGGGACGTGATGCGGCACAAGCCGGCGGAGTCCGATCCGTCAGCTTGCCGGTAGCCGGCAAAGCCGTCAGGCGGCTAAGCGGCTAAGCGGCTAAGCGGCTAAGCGACCACAAGATTCACATCGGGCCTGAATCTGTCACTGAGGGTACCGTCCACAATGTGCACGTTTCTGGTCGCCTTCAGGGCGAGATCAGGATCATGGGTGACCATGATGATCGTGGCGCCGCCAGCGTTGATCTCCTGCAGCAGCTCCATGACAGTTCCCGCCATTTCGCCGTCCAGATTGCCTGTCGGCTCATCCGCCAACAGGAGCCGCGGGCGGCCAGCCAACGCTCGCGCGATGGCTGCGCGCTGCTGCTGTCCACCAGACAGTGCTCGTGGAAAGTGATGCATTCGGGAGCCGAGGCCGACACGCTGCAGTACGCGGATGATTCTTTCAGTGCGCTCTTTCACGCCGAGTCCGCGATACCTCAAGGGCACATCGACATTGTCGTAGAGTGTCAGATCAGGGATCAGATTAAAGCCCTGGAAGATGAAACCAACCTTTTCATTCCTGATCCGACTTCGATTGCCGTCACTGAGTCTGGACACATCCCGGCCATCCAGTGTGTACGTACCCGTCGTCACATCCTCCAAAAGACCAGCAATGTTGAGCAATGTGGACTTGCCAGAGCCCGAGGGACCGGTAACAGCGAGGAACTCCCCTTCGCCTACGTGAAGGTCAACCTCCCTCAAGGCATGCGTTCGCACATGTTCGACCTGAAAGATCTTGCTCAATCCCTGCATTCTCAACATTTTCCGCCTCGCGCTTTAGGGAGACGCCTTTCAGGCGCCCTTAGATCAATTCAGAACGACCGGATCGCCTGAACAGGCGTGATCATCGATGCCTTCAGCGCCGGCGCAAGTACTGCGAACTGGCCGAGTATCCATAGCGCCGCGGCGCCAAGTGGCAAGTACATCGCGGGCAGCCGGGGCAATTCATAGAAGCGCATCAGCGCCAGATTCAGTCCGTAGGCCAGCACCAGGCCTGCGGCGACGCCGACGCTCACGATCATGAAATTTTCGATCTGGAAGTAGCGAAGCACGTCCCATCGTGTTGCTCCCAATGCGCGGCGGATCCCGATCTGCTTGCGGCGCTGCTCCACCCAGTAGCTCGCCAACCCGCCGATGCCGAGTGCAGTAGCACCGAGGAGCGCGGCGATGACGCCCGCCAGAAGTCCCATCATTACCGTTGCGTCATGGAAGAACTCTGTACGGAGCTCAGTCAACATTCGACTGGCGGATTGATCGAAGACCACATCAGGGGCGGCAGATGACACCACCCTTGCTACTTGGCCAAATACCCGCGGGAGATCGTCGGGCATTGCTCGAACGATGTAACGTCCTGCAAGGTATGGCCCAGGACTTGCTGGCACGAAGAGGGACCAATCATTTCCCAAGGCCTCGCCACCGCCGGGTTGCGAGATGATGAGATGCTCGACGACGCCGATGACAGTGAATCGCGTATCCAACGCCCACAGGCTCCGCCCCACGGCGCTCTGGCCGGGCCAATAGCGCTCCGCCAATTGTTGGGTAATCAGCACGGGCGCATTCGAAGGGACGTACTGAGCAACAGGCGTGTACTCCGCCGGCTCTGGCATCCTGCCCGCGACAAGCCTCAAGCTCAACGCCTGGAGCGCAGCGGAGTCTCCCAGGTAGAAATCCAGCACGCCACCAGGTTGCTCCAGCTCCTCGTCGGTGCTCACGCCGGCCCGGATTCCCGGCTCTCCAAAAGGCACAGCGCTTATCACCCCCACCGACTCGACACCGGGAATCGCCCTGAGGGCACTCGTCACACGGGCATTGATGTCATTGGCGTTGTCCGAGCTGAAACCAGAGAGTTGAACGACACCAAGCGCAGACTCCTGGATCCCGCTGTCCAAATTCAGTGCCCGACGTCTTTCCATAAACATGAAGATTGCATTGCAGAGCACTGCGCATGCCAGTGCAATCTCCGCTGCTATCAGAAACGTGGCCAATCGATGCTTTCGCAGGGCGGCGACGATGATTCCCACTTGCATGATGGACTCCGCTATAGCAGCTTCAATTGGGCCACTGGCTGGATCGAGCTGGCCCGGTAGGCCGGAAGGGCACCGGCCAGCAAACTGCTCACCAAAGACAGGACAAACGTAGCGATGAACATGGTGACGTCCAGGCGTATCAGGTCTGCGTATGCCACCGGCTGGGTGCGAATCGCCCATAAGGCGAACAGAGTCAGAAGCAGGCCAGCGACCCCACCAATGATGCCAATGACCCCCGCCTCCACAAGGCACTGCGTAAACACCGCTGTCCTGCTCGCTCCCAACGCCCGCCGCAGTCCAATCTCTCCGCCATGCCTCATGAACTTGGCCAGCAACAGGCCCACGACATTCGCCAGGCAGATGATGAGAAATGCGAATGACAGAACGGCCTGAACCTTCACATCACTGGGTACGACGCGATTGAAGTCCAGCCACTCCATCAGCGATGGCATACGAGTGTTCTGGTCATGCGCAATACGACCCAGGCGCTTCTGCTCGCTGGCATAGTTGGCGAGATAGCGACGGTAGTTTGCGACCTTCTCCCGACTGCCAAGCTCCACCCATACACCGACCGCCACGCACGGTGACCCCTGCAGGACGCCGCTGCGCTCTGGGGCGGCCCAGCACGTAAAGGGCTGGAAGTCCCCTTCGTTTATCTCAAGGCTCGCTGACATCGGGAGAAGGACATCATCGGCTGCGCCATAGAATCCTGAGGTCTTGCCACCAGAGAAGCGCCCCCCTCGGATTTTGTAAAACAGGGGCGCAGGGCGCCATGGCTTGAGCACGCCTATCACTTGCAGCTTCGCATCTTTGACACTGAGGGTCTGACCGACGCTGTCACGACCTCCGAACAGTTGCCGATTCAGGCGATCGGATATGACAACTACCCGGCTGCGCCGCCTATCGTCCTCCTGCGTCCACGCTCGCCCGTACTGAATCGGCACCTCGAACATCGGGAAAAAGTCCGCTGTGGTCGAGGTCGAAGACACCATCAATGGAACGGTACCGGTCAGATCTGATCGTACTTTCACCGGGCTCGACACGACCATCGTCTGCCTGTCGGCCTGGCTGGACGACCACAGATCGTGGGCAGTCCGGTAATCCAGTACGTCGTACGGCTCGCGTCCTCTGGAAGCAGGGTTCACATCGACCTGAGGGTAGAAGATGCGGGCACTCTTTCCCGGAAGTGGATCGCCCGACAGCAGGCGCATGACGGTCAGCGTAGCCATGCAGGCACCAATACCGACGGCGATCGCCAGAACCATCAATCCGGTGACGACCTTGCTTCTCGCTGCGTTGCGCAGAGCGACCTTGACGTAGTAGAAAATCATCATGAAGCATTTCCGTGGTTCGCCACTAAGGTTCTCTGCCTTCCTGACGTCGCCCGCGGTTGGTCGGGGCTGAACACACTCGGTGAGGGCTGCTCCAGCGACCCAAGGTGGTGACATTCGTCGAAGAGGTCTCGGAACCGGCTGCCGCCATGCATGATCATCACTAGGGTTCCGCCTTCGGTCCATGCCATGATCTCTCGCATCGCGACGTCCTGAGCGCTGGTATCCAGGTTTGCGAGGGGCTCATCCAGCACATAAAGATCCGCTGCTTTGCTGAGCACCATGGCCAATGCGAGCTTCTGCTGCTGCCCGGCTGACAGCTGGTCGGGATAGGCCGTTAGGATTTCCGGACAGTCCAGGCTAAAGGACTGGAGCAGGCGCTGCTCGACGTCAAGCTGTCCAACCCTCAGCGGTGGAAATGCAAGTGGAAGCGTAGCGGCACTGATCCGGGAAGGAAGCGAAACGCCCCCCTGCGTCGGGTACAGGCATCTTGCCAGAATGTTGGCAAACGTTGTCTTCCCGGATCCGTTGTCGCCCGTGATCAGAACGCGGCGCCCGGCCTTCCAGGCCACCGATACATTCCGCAGCACGTCGGCCGCGTTGTAGGAGAAGCCAACATCCATGGCGATCACGCCGTCGCTGACGTCGAAATTAGGCGTCTCGTGACCATGAAGGAATTGGGTGATCCGATGAACGGTTGCGCCATGGCTCTGGAGCTCGGCCCAGTGCTTGAAGATCGCGATCAATGTCGTCGCGGCCCGCCAGAATGAATTCATGAAGGCAATGAATGAGCCGAACGTCATCTTTCTCTGAAGGACGAACAATGCGCCAACAAAGATCGAGCAGACATCCGACAGCACCATGGTCAGGTCACTGGCACCCTGCAGGGTGCGGACGGCCTTGAATCGCTTGTAGCCGGTATCAAGCAATACGCCCATACCGTTATCGAATTCCTTGACCGTCTTGTTCACAAGCCCAAAGCCGCAAACCATCTTGATGCTTCCAACGGCCTTGGTCAGCAGACCGAGCACGTCGGCTTCATTTTCCCGCTCGGTCGATGTCAGGTGGCGGATTCTGTTGCCGACAGACAAGCTCACGACTGTCGCCACGGGAATGATGACCACCAGCACGGCAAATGCTTGCCAGGAGATGAGGATCAATGCGGAGACCAGGGCCAGCAACATGGAGATCTTCGTCGCAAGCACTCGCACCAACGCAAGCATCGGAACCAACCCATCCTTTACATCCGCTCGTATGCGCGATACGTAGTGCCCGACCCCATTGCGGAGGAAACAACGGTAGTTTTCGGTGTAGAACGCTCCAAGCAGATCCGCACTGATTCGCCTCACGATCCTGTTATCCAGGCGTTGCTGCCACAACGAGGTGGCGTAGGCGCCAGCATTCAGGGATATGCCAAGCACCAGATAGCCGAGCACCAAGATAATCACCCTTTCAACTTCGCCGCTGGACGACGCATGATCAAGAATTGCCTTGATCAGCAAGGGGTGAATCAGGCCTTCGGCAGCGCCGATCAGCACACCTGCAGCAGTCACGCCGATGTATTCACGTCGATCGCCGCCCAACAGACAAGCGAAGTCTCTCACGCTAGTCTTGGCAGTGGAGGCAGCCTGCACTCCTTGTCCTCGGGCTGCGAATTTCATTGCGCGCTCCTCGCGATCACGCAGACGCTTGGACAGCGTGCGCACCGATGCGCTTCAGCAGTGGCCCGTCCATGACATCCAAGCAGAAGTCATCGCCATCAGGAGCACTGAGCCTCTGGACGGCGCGTATGACCCCGGCCATTCCAGTTGCATAATCACACGATATGCGGAAGAGGTTCTCTCCAGGCACCGCAGCCATGTCGTCGTCTCCGAAAACATAGAGATCGGTAAGGCCTTGGTAGGCACGCTGGGCCATTTCCAGATACTTGGGGTTGCCGGAGTACACGTGGGCATCAACCAGCGTGTCGATGAGGCCAGCCAAGCCATACATGAGGCCTGCGAAGCCGGCGTACTTTCTGTGCAGATCTAGTACGAGCTGATCCACCGTCTCCCAAAGTCCGTACCGGATGGCCACCTTGACGATGCCGGCGGTGCCTTGCTCAATGTAATGCTCATAAGTCGTGATCCCTGCCGGAGCAGCGGCAAATGTCGTCACCCCTGCCTCCAGCTCATGGCCATGAGCGAGGTCGTAGCACAGGGCAGCCTTGCCCAGAGTTCGCCAGCGCTGGTCTCCGGCGGCCTGTGACAGTCGAAGGAAGAAAAGAGCGATTCCGGATTGTCCATAGCCAAAGCCGATTCGGACGACTCCATCGTCTTCCCAATACAGCCCGTCGTTGCTCCGAAGCGCGGAGGACTCGAGCTGTGCCGCGAGCTCCAGGGCCAGGTCAAGATAGCGATGGTGACCAGAGACCACGTAGGCGGCCAAATCGGCCAAGCCCAGGCCTGCCATCCCGTAGTACAGGGAAGGATGTGTGATGTTCTGCGCACTCCTGTTGGCTTGGTCCACAAAGCTGAGGCCAATGGCGGCCTCTCCCATTGCCAGGTGCGCCCAACCGATCCCCGCGAGGCCGGTCAGGAATCCCGGCGCCGCATTCTGGCTGTTCAGGCTAGAGACCTCGGCGAGATGCCGATCCCATGCCGCTTGGGGCACCTCCACTCCGGCACGGATGAGCGCGTAGATCACCCCTGATGACCCAAAACCAAGGCTGCTACCGTTTGTCGCCAGCGCGAATGGATCGCACGGGAAGAGCGTGTGATTCGGGTCGAGGCGATAATTGACTTGGATGAAGGCGGCCAGCCTCTTCAGCACGCTGTCAGCGGGAAGGCGTCTACCAGCTCTGGAGGCATAGGGCTGGCGAATGCTCACCGGCTGCAGCAGCCGTTCCTCCGCCTCTTTCAGGCTGACCTTGCCTCGTGCGAGGTCACGGATGACCCCCATGACGGGCGTGTCCTCCCAGCCGATATCCCACACAATCTCAGGCAGCACTGTATCGAACAGATCATCTCTGATGTAGGCCATGGCGACGATCGGGAACATGGCGTACATCATGATGGCAGCCACGGCATAGTTGTCATCTTCGTAGCTGCTGATCCTTGCCCGGCTCTTAAGCTTGCTCCGGAAGCCAGGTGTGTGGATGTCCTCTGACTCTCCGAGCTCGGGTCGAAACGCGGCCTCAAGATCGATCAGGCGGACTGCCAGACTGTTCTTGGCAACAAGGATATTGGGAGGAGACAAGTCACCGATCACCATGCCCGCCCCATGAGCTAGATCAACTGCACGCATGATGTTGACGAAGATGTCCCTGTACATCGCGTAGAACGCATCACTATCCGCCAGCGTCGGGCGTACTTTCATCAGTGGAGAGAACTGCAGCATGACCTGACGCATGTCATGGGCATCGACGTACTCTTCGACCATGTAGAGGTTTTCCCAGTCCCAGAAGGTATCGAGGACCGCTGGTGCGATACCCAAGGAACTCAGGATGCTCAGGTTCTCCATCTCGCGCTTGAGACGGGTAGTCGCATCCCCGCCGTTCTCGTAGAGCTCGACATGAGGACGCGCCTCCTTGATGACCACCTGTCGGCCGGTAGCGCGCTCGATCGACAGATAGACACCTCCCGTGTTGGAGAAGCCCAGCGCGCTTTCGACGAGATATCGTCCCCCATTGAGTGATCGGTCGTCAGTTTCATCCTCATCACTCGGGAACGGATCCTGAGCCCACGGCGGACTCTCGAAGTATGGGTTCCGGCGGTCAGGCATGTGCTCTCCCGATGGCCCCACTAGCATCGGTATCCGCTTACCCATGATGTCCAGGTGGCTCACCTGAATGATGCCGCCATAGCGGTAGTACAGGCAGCGGCTGTCCTTGTAGCGTCTGTCGGACAGAATGTAGGAGCCGGTCCGGGCGCCAAGCGCCTGGTAAAGCGCCTCGATCACCTGGATGAATTCGCCCTCCGTGTGCGGATAGACGGTGATGAACTTTCCGGACCCTCCCCGGGGCCATCGCTTGGATGTCATCATCCTCATCGTCCGGCAATCGTTCGCGAACTTGAACTGGACATCCTGCTCCAGCAACAGCGCCGCAGCGTCAGCCAGCATGGCGCGGCAATTGTCCTCGATCGCCGACAGGTGAATCTTCCACCCTTGGATGGGAAGAGAGCGCACCTGAGCATCGCCACCAGGCGTCACGTGCGACCAAACATTCTTCCGGCGAATTTCCCAACCACGCCCATGCGCTGCCAGTAGTGGTCGCACGATTGCGGCGAGCTCATCGCCCGGCGTGTAATGGTCGTAATCCGGCTCATAGAAGCGATCATCGCTATTGATGAACGTGATCTTGTCTACGTGCCGAAGTTCCCGCAGTGTCAGATTTTCAGATGCCATGGCGCGCGCTCCTTGAATGGGCTCGGCGCTTGACCCATGTATTGAGCCAAGCGGTGTCCAACACTGCTGCGGGAAGGACATCGGGCAGCGGTCCCCTCTCCGGCTGGATACGCCGGCTAGCGATCCTGAGACGCACGTCGCAGGTAGGACGCCGGGATGAGAGCTCCTCCTCTCACCTTGCCCACCGTCAGGCAGGATCTCCAGCTTGGACGCCGATCACTGAAGGTCTGAATCGTGGGTGCGTTCCACACCCACGATTATTCACATCAGTCACAGGCGGTGGTTAACGATCCACGCTCCCGGCGCCGCAGCAGGTGTGCGTCGAGCTACCCGAGCTGTTTCCCATCGTGCCGGCATTGGTGTCCAGGGCTAGGCGCTGCAGATTGAGTACGCGATTCATGAGATACCTCCTTATTATGAAACGAAGAATCCGATCTGACTTGATTGTCTATCGAATCAGTCGGTGACACTGCGCACTGGCATTTCAGTTGCGCAGATAAATGGGCATTACGAAACAGCAACAACCGTAATGGACCGTGTAGCGCCGCGGATTGCGGTTGATTCTCCTGCCGATAAATGTCCGCGAAGGGGCGAAGGCGTTGTCGAACATTCAACGCCTTTCGTAGCCAAGCGAGTAGCCGGTCTTCTCCGCGTAATGAAGTAGGAAATGCCCTTGTGACGGTGTCCATTTGATCAGATCAACGCATAGCGCGCGCCTCGGTTATCCAGCAGAATCTCGACGTATCTACGCGAGGCCTCCCGCACCATGCGCATCCATCAGATCGATCTCCCTGTGTCCGATGTCGCCGCCACCGTGGCGTACTTCCGCGATGAACTTCAGCTGCCGGTCGAGGGCTCAGCCGTGCGCATCGGCTGGAGCACTCTGCAGTTGCAACCCGCAGGATCGAACCCGGTCGGCGGTGTGCACCTGGCGTTCAACGTGCCCGCCAATCGCTTCGAGGCGGCCACCGACTGACTCAAAGCACGCGCCACCCTGCAGCGCGATCTGAAAGGCCATGACCACTTCACCTTCGATGGCCGCTGGGATTCGGAATCGATCTATTTCACCGGGCCGGACGGCCTGATCCTGGAATTGATCGCGCGGCGACGCTTGCCTGCGGGCGAGTGCCAGGGCGGGTTCCACGGCAGCGAGATGACCTGCATCAGCGAGGTCGGCCTGCCCGCTGAACACGTCGGTGAAGTGCAGGCAAACGCACAGAACGCCTTCGGGCTGGAGCCTCTGTCACAGCCCACGCCGCACTTCGCACCACTGGGCGATGACGAAGGCCTGTTGATCGTGGTCGATGCCACCCGCCGCTGGTTCCCCGAGCAGAAGGTGCTGCCGAATGCGCGCGGCATCCGCGTGGTGCTGCATGACGTGGTACCGGGTGCGGTGGTCGAAGACGCAGCACTGGGCTGGCACCTGCGCTCGGCCTGAGCAGGCCCGGACGAACGAAGCCCCGCCGGAGCGGGGCTTCAGTTCACACAGCAGCCAGCTGGGCTCACTCTTCCTCGTCCTGCTGGCCGCCCTGCTGCTGGTTCTGGTTGCGCTGCTGCTGTTCCTGCTGCTGTTGCTGCTGCTGGCCGCGACCACCTTCCTGCTGCTCACCGCGCTGATTCGGGTTCTGCTGGTTCTGCTGAGCCATCTCGATTCTCCGGTTGCCGCAAACGGAATGTCGCGGTCCGGGCCATCCTCTGCAGCGCGAGGTTAACGACGTGTGGGGGTTTGTATACGAATTCGTCAACGTCTCCACGCCCGCCTTTTCAGCGAGTGCAGACCCCATGTCGCAGTAGGCGTTGACCCGCATATGAACGGTTCGAATGCCCTTATTCCGCTTCCCACAGAATGCCTCGCCGTGCGACTGAACAGGGCATCGCTGAGCCAACGTCTGCAGATGACGCGCAGATGACGATCACGGCATCACCGGCGGCACGTAGGTCAGCGTCATGCCGAGCAGCCACAGCAGGCCGAGCACCAGCGGGATGTGCACCAGCAGCTGGATGAAGGTGAAGCCGACGATGTCGCGCGCCTTCAGGCCGAGCACGCCCAGCAGCGGCAGCATCCAGAACGGGTTGATCAGGTTCGGCAACGCCTCGGCCGCGTTGTAGACCTGTACCGCCCACCCCAGATGGGCCTTCAGTTCGTTGGCCGCCTGCATGACGTACGGCGCTTCGATGATCCACTTGCCGCCGCCGGAGGGCACGAAGAAGCCGAGCACGGCCGAGTACACGCCCATCACCAGCGCGAAGGTGTCGGTGGTGGCGATATGCACGAACAGGGTGGAGAGGCGATGGGCGAGGGTCTCATCGCCACTGCCGGTGGCGTGGGTGAGGATCATCGCGATGCCGCCATACAGCGGGAACTGGATCAGCACGCCGGTGGTGCTGGGGACGGCCTTGGCCACGGCGTTGAGGAAGCTGCGCGGGCGCCAGTGCAGCAGCAGGCCGAGCGAGATGAACAGGAAGTTGTAGGTGTTGAGGTTGGCGATGGCGGTCACCACCGGCTTGCTGGCGAACTCGCCGAACAACCAGCCGAACGCGAGCAGCGAGAGCAACACCGTCAGCAGCGGGCTGTACTCCAGCCACTCGCCGGGGCGGGTGCGCGGCTGCAGCGGCTCGGCCTCGGCGCGGGCAGCGCCTTCGAAGTCCTTGGCGGTGCGCGCAGTGGCGGCGCCGGGCGCGGTCAGCCAAGCGATCAGCAGCGACACCAGGATCAGTGCGGATGTCAGCGCGATCGACTGCCACAGGAAGATGGTTTCGGTGAAGGGCAGCACGCCGGTGATTTCCACTAGTCCGGGCGGCATGCTGGCCGGGTTGGCCTGCAGCTGGGCGGCCGAGGAGCTCAGCCCCATCGCCCAGACCGCGCCGAGGCCGAGATACGCCGAGGCGCCGGCGGCGCGGTAGTCCATGTGGAGTGCTTCGCGGCGGGCCAGCGCGCGGACCAGCAGCCCACCGAACACCAGCGAGAAGCCCCAGCTGAGCAGCGAGGCCAGCATACTGATCAGGCCGACGTAGACCACCGCGCCACGGCCGGTTTTCGGGACGCGGGCCAGCAGATCGATGAAACGCGCGACGATCGGCGCGGTGGCCACCGCGTAGCCGCCGATGACCACGAAGGCCATCTGCATGGTGAAGGGGATCAGGCTCCAGAAGCCCTCGCCGAATGCCGTAGCGGTGGCCTGCGGGGTGGCGCCGAAGCCCATCGCGGCGGCCGCGACGATGACCACGCCGAGCACCGCGAACACGTACGCATCAGGGAACCATTTTTCCGCCCAGGCGGCTGAGCGCAACGCCGCGCGCGCCATCCAGCCGTCCTGTACCACCGTCGACGTGTTCATTGCCCCGCCCTCCCCGATCATTCAATGGGAGGGATTCTGGGCGTTGGGCGCGGCGCTGTCAGTCGCCTAATGGTCGTAGTGTGTGGGTCGGGTGCCCTCAGCGCAGCGCCAGCGACACCGCGATGCCGGCGAACAGCGCGGCGCCGACCCAGTTGTTGTGCAGGAAGGCCTTGAAGCACGGATCGCGCTCGCGCTTGCGCGCGATCCAGAACTCGTAGGCGATCAACCCTGCGGCAACGCCGACGCCGACGCCGTAATAGACCCCCAGCCCGGCGCGCAGGCCGACCAGCGCCATCGTGCCCAGGAACAGCGCGTAGAGAATGCCCTGGATGACCAGGTCCAGATCCCCGAACAGGATCGCGGTGGAGTGCGAGCCCATCTTCAGGTCGTCATCGCGGTCAACCATGGCGTACCAGGTGTCATACGCGGTCGACCACAGGATGTTGGCGCCGTAGAGCAGCCAGCCGATCACCGGCACCTCGCCCTGCACGGCGGCGAAGGCCATCGGGATGCCCCAGCCGAAGGCCATGCCGAGGTAGACCTGCGGCAGGTGGGTGTAGCGCTTGAGGTAGGGGTAGCTGGCGGCCAGGAACACGCCGATGAAGCTCATGCCGATGGTGAGCCAGTTCAGGGTCAGCACCAGGGCGAAGGCGACGATCATCAGCCCGGCGAACAGGGCCAGCGCCTCGCGGCCGGAGACAGCGCCGCTGGCCAGCGGGCGGTCCTTGGTGCGCTTGACGTGCGGGTCCAGCCAGCGGTCGGCGTAATCGTTGATCACGCAGCCGGCCGAGCGGGTCAGCCAGACGCCGGCGGTGAACACGAACAGCGTCCACAGCGGCGGCAGCCCGCCCGAGGCCAGCCACAGCGCCCACCAGGTGGGCCAGAGCAGCAGCAGGGTGCCGATCGGACGGTCGGCGCGCATCAACTTCCAGTAGTGCCGCCAGCGCGACGGGGGCGCCGCCTCGGGCGCCTCAAAACGTTCGTAAGCCATCGGTAAAGGATACCGCCTGGGCTGGTCGGGCGCGCCGTCGCCCGGCGCATCGGTGCGGGGGGCAGACCTGCGCGGCGTTTACGGATAGAATGCTCCTCCCGCGCCGCTTTGGCGGTCCGTGGCCCCATCAGGCGGCCCGGCGGGACGCAGGACACAACGCGCTCGTAGCTCAGCCGGATAGAGTAGTGGCTTCCGAAGCCATTGGTCGGGGGTTCGAATCCCTCCGGGCGCACCATCCTCGCCACGCTTTTGGCTGTGCGTGCCAGTCAGAGACCTGCCGCTCCCGATACCGCCATAGCCGGCATTCCGTCGTATCGGTTGTGATGCGCACGTCCCAAGTTGGGCTCCAGGCACCTCCGTGCTGCCAGACATTGAGTAGACTCATCCCATGGGAACCGCTCTGCCAGCGCAGGAGACTTTCGGCCTTGGCCTGTACTCGTATGCGGATGCCGCACGGTTCATCGGTGGCAAACCAAGCGAGTTGCGACGCTGGCTGAAAGGCTATTCAAGTCGTCAGGGAGAGCAGAGCGCTCTGCATGCCCCACTCTGGCCGCCACAATGGGCTGGTAGCGGAATTGACGGGATTGGGTTCCGCGATCTGATCGAACTTCGCTTTGTCAGGACCTTCGTAGCATGCGGCGTGCCGTTGAATCTTGTCCGGCGCACGATAGAGGAACTGCACGAGCGGCTCGGCAAGCAGTACCCGTTTACCAGCACCACGTTCAAAACTGACGGGCGCCGTATCTTCATGGAACTGCTCGATGGGAGTGGTGATGCCGCCCTGGTTGACGTGGTCAGGCGTCAGGACGTGATGAAGAAGATCATCGCCCCTTCACTGCGCGAGGGCGTCGAACTCAACGTCGACGACAAGGCGGCACGGTGGTTCCCGATGAAGGGCTCTCGCGCCGTGGTCTTCGACCCGGAGCGCAGTTTCGGCCAACCCATCCTTGAACAGTCTGGCGTGCCGACCATCGCCATCGTGGAAGCACTGCGTGCCGCAGATGGCGATGAACATCGTATCGCTCGACTTTACGATGTGCCGCTGGCAGAAGTGCGCAAAGCCATTGCCTTCGAGAGGCAGGTCGCGCCTTGAGGGCGCAGATTGACGAGAATCTGCCGCCGGCTCTGGCCAGGGCCATCGATTCGATTGCCCGCGTTGACGGTCATGAAGTCGTACACGTCCGCGATTTCGTATCCAAGGGAACAAAGGATCTGGCGCTTTTTGACGAAGCCATTCGCCGCGGCATATCCGTACACGTCACCCAGGATCATCATCATCGTCGGCCTGCCGAACGGGAAGCGATAGCACGGCTGGGTTTGACGGTATTCGTACTAGCCAAAGGCTGGCATACGCTGAGCCCTTACGATTTTGCAGCAAGATTGCTGGAGTGGTGGCCCAAGATGATGCAGTTGGCGGAGCTCACCAGTGCAGGCTCGCTGTTCAAGATCCCGCACCTGCGAGCGTCGAGCGGCCGAATCAGTCCGATTAAATCGACGCGATAGTCTGCTCGCCGTTCATTGCAGGACCGCGCCCCAGAACGCACCGGATCGGGTGCCGCACAGATGACGCCACTCGAAGGGCTGGTCTTCCCACCGGCCTGGAGTGACGGCACCTGCACGGCGCCCCGGTAGAACAGGTCAGCCTGTGGCGAGGTCGGCGAAGCGACCCAGCGAAGCCAGGTGGAAATACACTGGCGCCAGCCAGCCCTGGCGATGCCAGTGCACGAGGGTGGCATCCGGCAGCGCATCCAGACGCGCGGGATCGACGACATGGAAGCCCTGCAGGCTGTGGCGGCGGCCATCGGCGAGGACCACGTCAACCTGGCGCTCGATCAGCACGCCGGCCTCGGCCAGGGCGGCACTGAAGGCGCGGGTGGCGATGTCTTCGCGGGTGAAGGCTTCGCAGAACTGCAGGGCATGACGCGTCATCGCCGAAGGCTGGTCGCCCTCGAACAGCGGCAGCCCTTCCTCGCCCTCCTGCACGATCATGTCCGCATCGGCATCGATGGCCAGCACGTAGCCGTCCGGCTCGCTGGTGCGCGCGAACACGAACGGGTAGCGCCGCACGTAGGCGGGAATGTAGGCGCCGGCCTGCCATTGGTCGGCGATGACGAAGCGGTTCTGCTCCGCCTCCAGGCCGAGCACGGCGATCGGCAGATGATCGGGACCGGCGAAGACCAGCGGATACGCGCGCGAGGCCGCGGCGAATTCCCCGATCATCACTGGAATCGAGTGACTGCCGGCGGCGAACGCGGCGCCGGTCTGGCGCACGCGCCAGTGGGCATGAAGCTGCGACGACAGCACGACCGGGCGGCGGTAGAGCATGGGCCAGCTGGCCGGCGGCGTGATGCTGTCGGCCGCTGCCGAGACGGCATCGACGTCGTCGCCGGCATCCGGCGCGAGGGAAGTGTCGGTGTTCATGGTGAAAATCCAATGTGGGGCAGCAAGGGAGGCGGCACGCCGCCTCCCGGAGACAGGCGTTGCGTCGGTCAGAAGCCTGCGTTGACTTCCAGCTGGAAGACGTCGATCGACAACGGGGCGCCGGTGACCTCCTTGGCGGCCATCCAGCGCCCGGTCAGCCACACGTTCCGGTCGAACATGTAGGAGCTGCTCAGGTAGTAGCCCTTGGCATTGGTGCCACCGAGGTGGAAGTTGGAATCGTTGTAGGCATCGGGCAGCGCATCGCCTTCCAGGCGTTTGTAGCCCACCGCCAGGTTCCAGTCGCCGGCCTGCTTCATCACCAGCTGGCCGAAGGTCGCCTGCGCCATGTACGCCATGTCACCGCTCTGGATGTCCTGCGGCCCGGCCACGCCGTTGGCGGCAGTGCCCAGGTTGGTGACGATGCCGCCCTGCGCGCGTTCCCACATGCGGTTGGGATCGTAGGCCAGGTTCTTGATCGCGTGCCCTTCCAGGCGCAGGGCATTGCCCGCGAACAGCGGCGTTTCCCAGGCCAGGTTGAGGTCAAGCAGTTCGAACTCCGAGGCCAGGCCGACGTACTGCGGCATCGGGGTGTTGGCCGGGTCGAGTGGATTGAGCGCGATGTTCCGCAGCAGCATCAGCGTGTTGCCCTTCTGCATGAACGCAGGGCGCGACCAGTCGCTGCTGCAGAAATCCGCACCGGCATACAGCGCGCACGGCTGCGAGTACTCGCCGGCGGTGTTGCGGAAATCGTAGTAGCCCACCGCGGCGCGCAGTTTCTGCGCATCGCCGAACTGCCACTCGGCGCCGACCTGCACGCCGTTGAGCCACTTGTTCTCGCTCTTCATCTTGTCCTGGCTGGTGTTCGGGAAGCTGTCGGAGGAGTACTCCAACGGCGTCAGGCCCAGCGTGGCGAACAAGGACAGGCCGTCATCGCCGATCGGCTGCGCGTACTTGAACGCCAGGCCATCGAAGTTGAGGTCGTTGGAGAACAGCGTGTCGGTGGACCAGTACGGATTGCCGAAGCGGCCACCGAGGATGTCCAGGCCCGCCACCGGCGACCACGACAGCCATGCCTGGTCGAGCCAGGCGTCTTTCTTGGCCAGGCCACCGCCCAGCGTCTGGGTGGAGGACACCGGGCCGTTGTCGTTGCCGGTCGCCAGGCGCACGCCGGCACGGGTGTGCTCACCCAGTTCGGCGATCACGCCCAGGCGTGCGCGGATCCGCCAGGAATTGTTGCGGTCCTGGCGGGTATTGCGCAGCGGCGGCAGATCCAGGTTGGTGTTGCCGTTGACGTCGTAGCCGTTGCCGGCGTTGATCCGCGCCCAGTCCACTTCGATGTCGCTGTTGCGCTCGGAATACAGGCGGCTCTCGTTGCGCACGCGCACGTCACCCTGCACGCGCAGGCGCTGGGTCCACTCGGGCACCTGGTCCGGCGCCGCCCAACGCTCGGCCTTGGCCTCGGCCATGACGCTGGCCTTGACCTCTTCGCGGATCTCATCGCGCACGGTCTGCGGGATGTAGGGCACGCGCACGTCACCGGGCTGCGCGGCGATCGCGGTGGACGCCGGCGCTGCGGGAGCTGCGGCCGATTCGCGCTGCGCCTCCAGCAACAGCGCCTGGCCGGCCTCGGGCTTGAGCGCACCGCTGTCCATCAGGCCGCGGATCAGCTTGATCATGGTGCTCTCGCCGCCCGTGGCCTGGGCGTGGGCACCGCCGCTGACCAGGACCAGGGCGACACCGGTGGCGATGGCGGTGCTGCGCAGTCCCAGCAGCGCGGAGTGGAGGGTTGAACGGGTCATCGGCTTGCTCGCAGAAAGGAAAGATCAGGGAAGAAGAAAGACAGCGCAGCTCATCCGGCCGGGCGACGGCCCTGCACCAGCACGCGCGCGGGGAAGCTCAACGACGCCGGTGGCCGCTCGTCGATGCGGCCGATCGCGCGGATCGCCTGCAGCACCGCTTCATCGGCTTCGGTGTTGCCGCTGCCGCGCGCGAGCTCGACGCGGGTCACCTGCCCGGCCTCGTCCAGCCAGACGTTGACGGTCAGCTGGAAGGCCAGGCGCTGCACCTTCGGGTCGCGCGCCACGGCCTGTTGCAGCACGTAGCCCAGGTAACGCCCGTAACTCGCGTTGCCGGCGCCACCGGCACCGACGCCACTGCGCCCGCCGCCGGAACCGGACTGGATACCGAAGCTGTCGCCGCCGGCCTGCGCGTCGGCATCCATCGTCACCGGGTCGGCGGTGTCGGGCGTCGGCGCTTCTTCGGTGGGCTTGGGCACCTCGTCCAGCGGCTCGGGCTCGGGCATGACCTCTTCAGGGGTCACCTCCGGCTCGGGCTCGGGCTCCGGTGGGGGCGGCGGCGGTGGCGGCGGCAACATCACCATCGGGATCTCGGCCACGGGCCGGCGCGTACTGGCGGTGTCCTTGAACAGCAGGTACCAGAGGAGCAACGCCACGGCCGCCAGGCCGACGAGCAACGCCGCCACGGGCCACCAGCGGCGCCACGCGGGCACGCTGTCACCGCTGCGGGAGTGGAGGGAAGTCACGCCCTCACCCCTGCACTTTGCCGGTGACCAGGCCGACCTGGGTCAGCTCGATCTTGCGCAGCAGGTCGAGCACTTCGACCACACGCGCGTACTGCACCTGCGCATCGCCGCGCACGATCACCGGGATATCCGGGTTCAGTGCCTTCTCCGTGCGCAGGCGATCCTCCAGCTCGGCCAGGCTGACCGGGTAGGCGTCCAGGAAGATCTGGCCGGCGTTGTCCACCGTGATCGCCTTGGTCTTGGGCTTCTCCAGCGCCATGCTGGAACTGGCCTTCGGCAGGTTGACCTCGATCCCGGGAATGGTGGCGTTGCTGGTGAGGATGAAGATCACCAGCACCACCAGCAGCACGTCCACGAACGGGGTGACGTTGATGCCTTTCTCGCGTTTCTTGATGCCGAACCGCTTTGCCCTGGCCATGGTGGTCTCCTCAGGCCAGCGCCGGGCGCGCTGCGGCGGCCGGTGCGGTGCGATCGAACTCTTCGGCCAGGCGCGCGGTGAACTCATCGACGAACACCGACATGTCCGCCGCGATCGCTTCAGCGCGCGAGGCCAGCCAGTTGTAGCCAAACAGCGCCGGGATCGCGACGCCCAGGCCGGCAGCAGTACACAGCAAGGCGGCTGCCATGCCCGGGGCCACCGAATTGATGTCCACCGCGCCGGCCATCGCCGCCACCGCAAACACCAGCATGATGCCGATCACGGTGCCGAACAGGCCGATGTACGGCGCGCCTTCGATCGTGGTGGACAGCCAGTTCATGCGCTTGGACATGCGCTCGGTCTCGCGCGTGACTTCGGCATCCATCGAGGCGCGGATCGAGGTGATCGCCGCGGCGGTGAGACCATGGTGGTGCGAGCCGCGTCCGTCCATTTCTTCCATGGCGATGCGGTACAGCCGCCACAGCGTGGAGTTGTCGCGAATCTGCGGGGCCAAGCTGCCGGTGCGTTCCAGTGCCTGCAGCGAAGCGACCGGTGCACCGGTGACCTTCTTGTACTGGACGGTGAAGGCCTCGTTGGCCTTGGCCACGGTGCCAAAATAGCGGCTCTTGGCGATCATGATCGCCCACGACAGCAGCAGCATCAGGCCCAGCACGATCACCACCACCCAGGCATCGACCGGCATCGCCTTGAGGATGAAACCGAAGTGGCTCACGCCGGCCGACTGCTCGTCTTCGCCGAAGGCGATCAGGCGCGACTCGGCGCCCTGCGCGGTGGCATCGGCCAGCAGCGCGGTGGCCGGGCGGGCCACCTTGGACACACGCACTTCATCGATCACACCGAGGAACGGCTGCGCGGCCGGAATGGCAGCCGCATCGCCCGCCGCACCCGCGGCGAGTGCATCGCCACCGAGCAGGGCCTCACCGGTGAAGGCCGGCAGGCCGGTGGCCAGACGTACCGCTTCGCGGCCGGCGACGTAAAGGATCACGGCATTTTCGCTGCTGGTCACCGCCACGTGTGCCCACTGGCCCGCCACCAGTGCCGGAATCGGCTGGCTGCGCTGCTCGTTGACGCGCACGTAGGGCACGCCGTTGTCGAGGCCGACGAGGAAGACGTTGTCGCCTTCGCGACGGGCATAGATTGCCTGGTCCGGGCCGAGCTGGTCCGGCTTGATCCAGGCCGAAACGGTCATCGCACCGTTGGCAGCCACCGCCAGCGACGGTGCACCCGGCAGATGCAGCGGCGTGCCGGCCAGTTGGGCACCGCGGCCGATGATCGCGCCGTCGGCAGGCTTGAACTCACCGGTGAGCGTATTGACGTACGCGGTGGTGTCGCGCGCCTCGGTGCCGCTGTCGGCGAAGTGGTAGACCGCGCTGTAGTCCGGATCGAACACGCGCTGGCCATTGGCCGCCGCCGGCGCGCCGGCGTTGCCGTAGTACATCCAGATCGTCTGCGCCGCGGTACCGCTGATCGTGGGCACATCCACCCAGATCAGGGCCATGCCCAGCGCCGCGTCGTACTGCTCGACCTGGTGGTTGAGCACCGTGTGGCCATCGGCCCCGACGAAGCGCAGGTCGTTGCCGCCCTCGGCAACGCCATCAAAGGCGAAGTTGCCGGTGTGCAGGCGGATGAGCACGGGGGTGCGCCCGAGATTGCCGCCCAGGGCGGCACCGTTGGGGCTGGCATCGAGCGTGATCGGTTTGCGGTACTTCCAATCGGCCTGCCACCACGCGGTTTCCGCGTGGGCGACGCCGAGCGTGGACATGCTCAGACAGAACAACAACAGGGCAAGAAGGCGTTGCATGGACGGTATCTCCGGAAAATGCTTGGGAAAGTCAGGCTCAGTAGCTGGCGCCGACGCTCAGGTGCAGGCGGTTGGCATCTTTGGTCGTGGTCGGGCCGTCGCGCAGCGTCCGGCCGTAGTCGAAGCGGAGGTTGTAGTGCTCACCGATGCGCAGGCTGCTGCCCACGCCGATGGCGCTCATCGCGGCGCTGTCGGCCTGCTCAGGCAGCGGCCGGCGCAGGCCCAGCCAGGCGCCATCGAGGAAGCCGTAGAAGCGCCAGTCCTGCAGGCCCCACAGGCCAAGCGGACGCGTGCGCCATTCCAGCGTGGCCAACGCGCCGTAATCGCCGATGCCTTCGGCCGAGCGGTAGCCGCGGGTGGTGAACATGCCGCCGGCAGCGAACTGCTCGCCGGAGACCAGCGGCTGGTCAGTCATCTGCGCCGAAAGCCGCGCGAACCACTGCGCACCACTCTCCAGCGTGTAGGTATCACTCAGCTCCAGCTTGAGCGCGAAGAAGCTGGGATCGGCATACGCGCGCTTCCAGTCGAACTCGTCATCGGTACTGCCATAGCCGAACAGGCTGCGCGCACCGAACACCGCCTGCACGCCGACATTGAGCTGGTGCCTGGTGCCCTGGCGGAAGCCGCTGTAAGCCACGGTCACGGGCGCGTACTTGAGCGGGGCGAAATCCGAGGCCTGGCCGACCATCGCGACCGATTCGTCCAGGTCCTTGAAGTCGACACCGGCCGAGAGCTGGTGCCACCAGGCGCCCGTCATCGGGAAGGTGCGGCTGAGCTTGACGCCGACCGCGTGGCCCTTGCCGGTGACATTGGTCTGGCCGGTGGACACCACGTTGCTGTCGGAGCGGTAGCCGGAGAAATCCAGCATCCAGTCCGGGCTGCCCAGCGGCAGACCGTAGGCACCGGACCACACGTTGGCCTGGTCCAGGTCCTGCGGCGCGGCGAAGAACGTCAGCGAGGCGGTGTGCTCGCGCTGCCAGAGGTTGTCGTGGCCGACCGTGAGGATGCTGCGCAGTGGCTCGGTGTCCACGCTGTGGTCGTTGTTGAGCGTGGCGCTGTAGCGCCAGGGGGACGTGTCATCGACCTTGAGCTCCACATCCATCGTGCCCTCAGCGGCGCCGGGCTTGACCAGCGGCACCACCTGACGCTTGCCGCCTCGGTTGAGTTCGGTCAGCTGCGCCTGCGCGCGTTCGAAGTCCGGCACGGCGCCGGCCTGCAGCGCCGGCACGCGCTCGGCCAGGCGCGCGGGATCGTTGTGCTCGGCCCCGACCACCTTGACCTGGCCGATGCGGGTCTCGGTGACCTGCAGGATCACCACGCCACCGCTGACCTGCTGCTCGGGCAGATCCACATACACAGACTGGTAGCCCTTGCCCTGGTAGGCCGACTGCAGCGCCACGCGCGCCGCTTCGACATCCTGCAGGGTGCGGTCCGGGCCGAGATGCGGGGAGACCGCCTGCTCGATATCGCGCGCGCCGAGCACGGTGTTGCCGCGCACCAGGTACTCGTTGATGTTGACGCGGGCAGCCGGGGCGGCCGCGGCCGCCATCGGGGCAGCGACGGCGTCGGCATCGGCAGGCGCGGTCTGCGCGTTGGCCAGCGAGATCGCGCAGAGCAGGCCCAGTGGCAGGGATGCCCGTGCCAGCGCCGGGGAGATTGAAGACATCAGTGGCTTCTCAATGCGGAAAGGGATTCAGATGCGCAGGAGGTGAGCGTGCGCAACGGCGGTAACAGCGCCGTTGCACCGGCAAGGCAGTTGCGTGCGCGCGCATGGCGTTGGCCACGCGCGCTGGCCAGAGGCAGGAAAGACGTCGTCATCACTGTCGCTTCGTCGTCGCAGCATCGAGGCGGGCGCGCTGCTCGATGCTCAGCTCGCCCATGCCGACCACCTGCACCACGCTGTCTGGGTCGTAGCGGTCCTCGTGCTTCGGCGGTGCCACGCTGCTGGTTTCGCTGCCGAAGCCCAGCACCTGCACGCTGATGGTGGAGGGACGGGTTTGCTGGGTCTGGCGCTTGACCATCTCCTGCGCCGCCTGCACCGCGGTGTTCGCCGCCGCGCTGGCCGAGGTCAACGCACTGACGTTGACCGCCGCGACCACCGGAATGCCCACTGCCTTGCCCTGTACCTGGATGTTGTCGGCATTGAGCACCTGCAGCGCGGCCAGGTTGACGTTTCCGGAGACGCGGATGCCGGCCTCGCCTGCATCGATGGTGCCCAGCGGCGCGATCAGGTCGATGTCACCCGGCGGAATCTCCGCGATCGGGTTGAGGGTGGCGATGCCCGCACCGGTATTGGGGGTGTTCGGCGACAGCGCGACGTTGCCGACGGTGTCGTAGACGCGGCGCTGCGGGGTGTAGACCACCGTGGTCTTGCTGCCGCGGCCGGCATTGATGTCGCCCTCGGCCGACCACGCCAGGATGTTGCCGCCGAAGGTGGTGAAGATGCGGCTCTGCCCGAGCAGCAGGCTGCCGCGCGAGTAGATGTTGATGTCACCCTCGCCCTGGGTGAGCACACCGGAACCGGCCCCCGGCAGGAAGCCACCATCCACGCCCACCAGGGTGCGACCGCCGGGCACCAGCAGATGGATGTCGCCGCCGAAATCGGTGTGGATACCGGCGTCGTTGACACGGTAGTAGCGCACCCCGGTGGTGGGGCGACCGGCGGCAATCCAGTCCGCTTCGCTCAGGTAGGTCTGACCCGGCTTCGGGCGGCGGCCCGCCGCCGATTCGAGCACGCCCTCGTAATACAGCGCACTGCTGAACATGGTCAGGTCGCCCTGGTAGGCGATCTCGCCCCCCTTGGCATCCTTGGTCGGCAGCAGCGTGGCGATCGCCTCGCGGCCGCGCAGGTAGCTGCCCTCGCGTGGGCCATCGACCGCGGTGTACTCACGCCCCGCAGCCTTCAGCTCCGCGTAGTACACGTTGCGCAGGAACGCGCTCTGCTGCTCGGCGGGCAGCGCGGCGAAGAACGCCTGCGCGTCCATGCTGGCGGCGTCGAAGTGCAGGCCGCGTCCGTTGGCGCCCCCGAAGCGGCCGGTCAGCCAATTGACCAGGTGCAGTTGGCTCTCCAGCTTGAACTCCCGGGCGAGATCGCGGCTGGCGGCCGTGCCGCCGCTGGCCACCGCCGTTGCGTGCGCCTGGTCCAGGGCCTGCTGCTGTTGTGCCAGGAACGCGGCGGCACCGGCCTCATCGCCGCCGTAGCCGAACTGCGCCTGCAGCCACTGCGCCAGCGACACCGCGCCGCCATAGACACGGACGACCTTGCCATCCTGATCGCCCAGTGCGCGGCCGGGATCGGCGAGGTTGGCCGCATCCAGATAGCGCGCGGCAAAGGCGTTCCAATCCGCGCCGCGCTCGCCAAGACCGGCCGCCACCGCGATGCTGGCGCCGCTGCTGCGGTCGCCGGGCGTGGCGCCGGTGACCGGTCCCAGGCTGCGCAGTTCGCCCTTGTCAGCCATGTACACGTCGCGCCCGGCGCTGATGTCGAGCAACCCTGGGCCGGCGACGTAGAACGTGCTGAAGCGGATGTCGCGCCCGGCCTGCACGACCGACACGTCATCGGCACTGGTATGCACGATCAGGTTGCCGCGTGCGGTACCGCTGGCGATCGCCGTGGGCCGGGGCTCGGCGGCAGGATCGCCGCGGTTGATGGTGCCCATCCAGCCCAGCGCACCATCGGCATTGCCAAACACCGTGCCGACGTTGTCGAAGGCACCCAGCGGAGTGCCCGAGTTGACGATGTCCCGGCCGGCACGGATGGCGACGGCACCACCACCGTCGTACCAGGTGTTGGTGATATTGGTGGTGACACCGTTGTTGAAGACGCCGTACTGGGTATCGACCACGCTGCCGCTGCGCAGCCCGACCAGGTCGCCGTGGAGCGCGTAGTAGCGCGAAGGCGTCTGGCCCACGTGCACGTAACCGGACGCGGTCGGCGAAGTGAAGGAGAACAGCGGATAGATCTGCAGGGAGCCGTTGGCGCGTTCGCCTGAGATCAGCACGCTGGGCGCCAGGGCGCCGGTACTGACGTTGTGCAGGAATTGACGCCCGTACCACATCTCCTGCCCCAGCCCGACGAAGCCGGGATTCCAGGGATTGGGCAACGCGGTCGGGTCTGCGCCGGAGGTGCCGAAGCCGGTGCCGTTGGCGTAGATCGAGCCGGCCGCGAGCAGTTCCAGTTGACCGGTGCCCTGTGCGTCGAACTGCCCGTTCACCGGCGACGGCGCCAGTACCACGCCCGCCACGAAGTCCTCGTTGTTGGTGCCGGCGGTCGGGGCCGTGCGGGCGCGACCGTAGTAGATGCTGCCGCTGGCAGCCACCGCGCGCAGGACCGACGGATACACGTGATTGCCGTCGGTCGCCCGGGCGTCGGTGCCAGCGTTGCGGTCCTGCATCGCCAGCGACGGCGTCAGGTTGCCGCCGGCGGCCATCAGGTCCACCGCGGTGGACGGGGTCCACAGCGAGAACCAGCTCCAGCCGCCGTCCTGGTAAGTGTTGCCGCCCACGCTGAAGGGGGTGCCATTGTTGAACTGGGCGACGCGCCCCGGATCGGAGACGGTGCCCAGCACCAGGTCGCCACGCGCATCCAGACGGGCGCCGGCATCACCGAGCACCAGCACCGGCCCACCGGCTGCGGTAGCGGCCGTTGCGGTGTACACGTCATAGGGACGCGACTCCTTGGCATCCTGGCGCTTTCCGTAGCGCAGTTCCACACCACCCACAGAACCGGCTTCCAGCCGCAGTGCCCCGCGCAGGTTGGTGAAGCTGCCGTTGACGTCCAGTCGCTGCGCGTCGTTGACGGTGATTTCGTTGGCCACCGGGGCGCTGTTGCTGCCCGTGAAGGAGCGCAGCGCGGGGTCGGCATTGAGGCCGCCGCCGATGCGGATGTCCAGATCGCCGCCGCCGGTCTGTACCAGCGCGCCATCGGCGCCGACCCTGCCGGTGCTGGCAACGGCCAGGTTCAGGCCCGTGCTGCGGGTGATGTACGCCGCGCCATGGTCGCCGCGGCTTTGCAACATGCCCGCATCGCCGCCCGCCTCCAGCAGCAGGTTGCCACCACCGAGCGTGCCGAAGCCGGTGAACCCGATCAGCTGCGGCATGTTGACGAAATTGTTGTTGTAGTTCGCGTTGTCGGGTGCGGCAACGTACGTGCCGAAGTTGATCCACCAGGCGGTCGGCAGGCCTTCCGCACCGGGCTGCACGCTGCCGGTACCCTGTCGCCACAGCCAGTTGCCCACCGATGCGCTGGTGCTCAATCGCGGTGTGGCGATTCCCAGCGTTTCCGTACGCGTCAGCGCTCCCTGACGCCCGATGCTGTCGCCCGAGATGTTGCCACCGGCGCGCAGCAGCAGGTTGCCACCTGCTTCGGGATACCACGCCTGGTACAGGCTCTGGCTGCCGCCATCGACAAGGTGCTCGAACACCTCGCCGGCATCTCCCAGCACGCTGTTTCCAAGCGGATTGGCATTGCCGGGGGCGACGCGCGCGCGCGCCTGGTTGTACGGATCGCCCCCGTTGCCGGCCAAGGCAGCCGACGGAGTACCGGCGGTGTAGACGCCATACAGCGAGGTGGTGGCGATGTCCTTGCCGGAGACCAGACGCAGGTCGCCGGTACCGGTGCGCACCACGCTGGGCAACTGTTCGCGCCCGGGCAGTGTCCTGAACTCGGTGTCAGGCGGAACCTCTGGCGAGTCGATGGCAGCCACACCGTCGAAACCGAACTCGTTGAGGTTCTCCGGACCGCTGTACACGAAGCCCCACATCATCAGTTCGCTGAGCTGGTCCTCGGTGAACGCAGTGCCCGTGGTGGGGACGAAGCTGACGATGTACTCGCCGTAGAATTCCACGACCAATCGTTCGAACGCTTCGGTGTCGCCCCACAGGTAGGTGGCCGGCGAGCCGGTCCCGGGAATCTCCACCACGGCGCCACCCTGGCCGTAATGCGGATCGGACAGGCGCAGGCTGCCGGTGCCGGCAGGATCCACCGTCAGGCGATCCGCGGCGGCTGTATCGGCGCCCGCCACCAGGCTGATGTCCCACGATTGCGACCCGGCCGCCAGCATCGGCGCCAGTGCCCAGATGCGACCCTGGTTGCCATCGGCGTCCACCGGTCGCAGGTTCACCGTGGTGGCGTCGCCGGGCAGCTTGACCTCGGTGTCGCTGGGAATGAAGGCGCCCTTGGCCAGGCCGAGGTCAGCGGCCAGGGTGACCAGATTGCCGAGTGGCGACGCCGGCAGGGCCACCCCGGCCGGCCAGGTCATCGCCGCGATGCGGGCGGCCAGCGGCAGGCGCAGGCCGGCCGACAGACGCGCGCCCTGCGGCAGCGTGACCGCATCGGCCAGGACCGTGCCTGCCGCATACAGCAGCGCACCGGAGGCATCGTGGACGGCCGCGCCCAGTACGGTGCCCTTGGCCAGCGCCAGCGGCAGGGCGAGACGGGCGTCGGCGGGCAACAGGGTGCCGGCGGCCATCTGCATGTCGCCGATGGGCAGGTCGTAGTTGAGCACCTTGCCCGAGTTGAACACGGTGCCGGCAGCGAGCGTGACCAGGCCGCCATGCGGAACCACCACGTCGCTGCCGAACAGCTGGCGGCCGGCGGTGAGGTACCAGCCGTTGTCGTCGAACGTGGTGCCCAGGCGACTGCCATCGAAACCATCGCTGATGCTGCCGAACACCTCCAGGTCGCCCTGCGCGCGCAGCACCAGCGCACCGGCCTCACCGGAGCCGCGCACGCCGGTGCGCTGGCTGCCGGGGTTGAGGCTGGCGTAACGGTGCGCGGACAGATCCAGATCGCCATCCACGTGCAGATTGCCGTCTGCATTCACCGCCAGGTCGGCCACGACCTCCACGCCCGGGCGCAGGTGGAACGCGTCGCCGTACGCGCGCAGGCCCGCCAGGCGCTGGTCGACCAGTGCGCTGTTGGCGAGTGCGGCGTCGATGAAGGTGGTGCTCTGGGCATGCAGGCGGTCCAGGTACGCCTGGTCGATGACCTGGTAGCTCTCGCCGCGGGTGCTGGCCTCCGTGCCTGCCGCTGCGCTGTTGTCGGTGATGAAGGCATTGAGCTGGATCGTCTTCGCACCGTCGATGCTGATCGGGCCGCCGGTCGCGATCGCCACGTCGTTGCCGCCCACGCGCGGCGCGTTCAGCGCCACCGTGCCGACATTCCTGCTGCTGCCGGCCACGCGCAGGTCCATGCGTGCGCCACTGGCGATGGCCAACGTGCCACGCCCCGAATCGATCTCGATGGTGGCGCGGTTGGGCGCATCGATCGCCGCCCCGTAGCTGTCGCGGCGCAGTACGCTCGCGCTGGCATCCAGCACGGCCGCGCTGCCCAGGGTGACGCCATTGCGCGCGGCCAGACGGATGCTGCCGGCCTGTTCGCCACTGGCATCGACGGTGCCGTTGACCCACAGCTGACCGTTGTCCAACGCGATGTTCACCTCACGCGCCACCACTTCGTCGCCCAGCGCAAGATCACCCTCGCCGATGCGGAAGCTGCGCCCGCCGGTGACGCCATCGCGGGTCAAGCGCGAATTGAGCCCACTGAAATCGTTGATCCCCTGGCCGTGCAGGTCGATGCGCCCGGCGCTGTACGGCACCTCGGTTCCACCGGCGTCGTAATGCCCACTGCTGCTGCCCAGCAGCTGGCCGGCCAGATCGAGGGTGCCTGCGGCGGCGTGTGCAGTGAACGTGCCGGCGCGGTTGTTCTGCGCGGCCAGGCTGATCTTCGCGCCGCTGTCCTGCTGCACGTCGCCCTGCCGGCTGTCGATCAGCACGTCACCGCCCCAGCTGTACTTGGCGGTGTCGAAGAAAGCGATGCGGCGGCCGGCGAGGTCCAGCTGCGCGCCATCGGCGAGGCGCACGTCGCCCTGCGCCGCGAGGCGCAGTTTGCCGCTGGGCAGCAGCACGGCGGTGTCCAGCAGCAGGCTGCCGTCGCGGCTGTCCAGCGCGATCTCCGCGCCCAGCGCGGCGGCCAGGGTCGCGTTGTCGGGCGCGACGGGCGCGCCGTTGCCGGTGACATGCAGGTTGCCCCCGGTGGTGATCGTGTTGACCGACCCGGCTGCGCCGGTCAGCAGCGGCGTGTTGAGGAACAGCTCGCCGCCACTGCGGGCATAGGAGCGGGTATCCGCATTCCAGTCACCCTGGGTCTCGAAGATGCTCAGGCTGCCCTTCTGGTTGGCGGTCACGCGGCCGCTGGCGTTGAGGTGCACGCCGGCGAAGCCCAGCGCAAGGCGGTCCTGCGTGCGTACGGTATCCGGCTGGGTACGCGGGCCGTAGCCGAACACGATGTCGCGGGCATCCACCACCAGCTGGCCGTGGCCGGTGCCCGGGCCGTCGGCGACGATGCTGCCGGCCGGCGCAAGTGCACCGCTCCAGATCAGGGTATCGGTGTGGATGCGGGCCACGGCATCGGCATCGCCATAACCGTAGATGGCCGGCGTCCCCAGCACCAGCTGCTGCAACGCCGATTTGCCGGTGACTGCATCGTAGGTGGACAGCGATACATCGCCGTAAAAGTTGACCGACTCGCGTGCGGTCAGCGACAGCGCTTCCAGTGCCGGCGCGCCGACGCTGGTGTCGCCCAGCAACAGCCGACTGAGCACGTCCTGGTTGAGCGTCATGCCGGCCGGCAGCGTGCCGCGCGCGGTGGCGTCGGCGATCGCCTCGGCACTGCCGACGTTGATGCCACCGACCGCCAGTGCCAGGTTGCGGGTGCCATAGCGCACCGCATCGCCCAGCACGAAGCGGTTGTCGGTCGCGGTGGCGATGGTGCCTTCGGAGTACAGACGGGTCGTGCCCGCGCATCCGCTGAGCACGGCGCAGGCGCCGATCTCGATCGCGCCGGCGCCGTTGCCCTGGCCGTCGACCGCTTCCGGCGCCAGCAGGTTGATCTGGCCGTTGGAGACGGCCAGCAGCGCAGAGCGGCCCGGCGTATAGATGTAACCCTGCGCGGCGTCATAGGCGGCGGCGCCCTGGCCCAGCGTGTTGATGCCCGCGCCCTGTTCCAGGGTGATGCCACCCGCCTGGCGGCCAGTCATCAGGAAGACCTCCGCCGCCTCCAGCTGCGCACCGGCACGCATCACGATGCTGTTGCTGGACCCGCCGCCATCGATGTTGATCACGTTGGCCGACTGCAGCGAGCCGTTGGCCGGATTGGCGTAGGTGCTGCGCAGGCGGCCGCCGATTTCCAGGCGCGCTGCGCCGACCCGGTTCAGCTCGCTGGCATGCATGGAAATACCCGCGAAGTCCTCGGTCGCTTCCGTGCCGTCGGCGAGAATTTCGTAGTTCGTTGCATTGAACAGACGCGCGACCGAACCGGTGCCCGCCGTGGCGGGAACATCCAGCACCGTGGCGTTGAACCGCAGCGAAGGCAGGTCCAGCGAGCCGGCCACATCCGGGCTGGTCACCATGAAATTGACCGCCTTGGCGTCGCGTTCGAGCAGCGGGCGCGGCGCCCCCTCGCGCATGGCCTGCTGCAGCGCGAAGGTGGCGTAGCTGGTTTCGTTGTACTGCGAATAGGTGCGCAGGGTGTCGGCGGCGGTCACCACCCACTGCGTGGGGAGCGTGTCGCTGCTGCCGGTGTTGGCGATGCTCTGCCGCGCCGAGGTGCTCCACGAGCCGTTGCGCATGGCCTGGGTAGTGCCGAACGCGGTGGCACTGCCGGCAAGGCCGTTGCGTTCCACGCGGAAGGCACCCGGCAGCAGTGCATAGCTGGACGGCAGCAGCGTATAGGTGCCTGCCGGCAGCCCGGGGATGCCGGCGCCGAGGGTGATCTGCTGGCCGATGGCCGGATCGCCGGCACCGCGCTCGGCATCGAGCGGAGCCTGCCCAGCCTGTACCCCGGGCAGGATGGCGTATACCGGGTTGGTGGACAGGCCCGGCAGCGTGAACCCATCGCGGTCCATCTGCACCAGCGGGTTGAGGCGCGCATCGGTGGAGCCACCGCGACCGGAGAGGAACGCCGCGCCGGTCAGCTCGCCGCCGCCGGACAGATCCAGCACCGCGCCGGCCTGGGCGTTCACCGCGTGCGAGCGGAACTCCACCGCCGGTTCACCGCCCACGCCCTGGTAAGCCACGTCGACGCCGTTGTAGTTGTAGACCAGCCCGTCGACCGTGCCGCCGTAGGGCATCACCAGGCCGTTGGCGCTGACCGAGGTGACGCTGCCCGGCAGCAGGTTGACCACGCCGGTGTAGCCGGTGCCATCGGCGCGCCCCAGAATGATGTTGCCCAGCGGTGCGCGCAGTACCCCGCCCTGGTTGATGGTGGCGGCACTGAAACGCATCGTGCCGAACACGCTGTAGGGCTGCGGCGGCAAGGTATTGCCGATGCGCTGGATGTCCAGCATGCGGTCCGGATCCAACTCCGTCGTGAGGGTGCCCCATTCGTTCAGCAGGGTCCGCAGGCCCACCGTGACATTGCCGCTGCCGTAGATCTGCGCCGCCGCCAGGGTGGTGTCGCCGGGCGAGAACAGGTCGGCCTCGCGCAGGCGCAGGTCGCCCTGACTTTCGATGCGCACCGCGCCGAACGCGTCGCGCTTGACCGCCAGCGGGTCGACCGCGTTCTGCACGATTTCACCGTTCGCGCCGAAGCCGACCATGCCCACCACATCGACCAGACTGCCTGCGAGCGTGATCGACGCCGCGTCGGCGAGCGCGGCCACGCCCAGCGAACCGGACGCCGGGCTGATATTGCGCGAGCCGGTGACCGGGTTGGGCATGATGGTGTTGTCCGGCTGGCGGCGCGCCGAGCCGGCCAGGCGCAGGTACGGTGCGGCCAAATGCACCTGGCTGTCGCGCGTGGCATCCGTGGAGAGCCCCAGAGCGCTGGCCGTGAGGTACAACGCCTGGCGCATGTCGAGCGCTACATCGCCATCGAAGCTCAGCAGGCCATTGACGTACAGCGAAGCGGTATCGAAGCCACCGGCCTGGATCGCGTCCACGCCGTAGCGGGCCTTGCCATAGACCAGGGTTGGATCGAGCTCGCCGGCGACGGCCTCCGTGCCCAGGCCGCTGCCGCTGTAGTGCTGTTCGATCACCAGCTCACGCGGGACGCGCACGCCGTCGGCGACCTCGATGCCCTTGCCGCTGAAGCGCTCGACCGGCCCGTAGATCGGCGTTTCAAGATTCAGCGCCAACGTGCCACCGCGCGCGCCGCTGCCACCGGCGGCGGCATGCAGGGTGCCGTCAACGAACAGCCCATTGCTGGCACTCAGCGCGATGATGCCGCCGTGGCTGGCAATGGGGGTCGTGCCGAGATCGGGCAGGTCCAGCACCGCCTGCGCACCGGAGGCGTCCAGGCGGGCGCCCTCGCGCACCACCACGAATGCATCGATCGCCGGGAGGTTGCGCGATGCGAGGTCATGCCGTGCGCCGATCTCGATCGTGCCGCCCGCCAGCACCTGGCCGTGCCGACCGCCGGCTTCATCCAGGGCCGTATAGGCCATGCCGGACACGTCCAGCACGGCCTGCTCACCGATCCAGATCGAGCGCGCGTTGGGCGTGCCCTTGGGCAGGTTGAGCAGACTGCCTTCGCCCAGGTCACCGCCAAGTACCGTGATGCGTCCACCGCGGGCCTGCAGGGCACCGTCGAGGGTGATCTGTGCGTTGCCGGTCAGGGTGATGGCCTGGCCGGGATCGACGTTGATCCGGCTGTTGCGGCCGATCTCCAGGTCGGCCGCGTTCTGCGGCGTGCCGGCGGTCAGTGACAGCCCGGCGCCCTTGCGCAGAATGACCTCGCCGCTTTTCGGATCGTCCTGCTGCAGCGGTGGCAGCCAGACCGACAGGGCATCGGCAGGATCGGCACCGGTGGCCAGCGCACGCGCGGCAGCGAGGTCGACCTGCAGCATCGGCATCGCCACGTCCAGGTGCGCCCCCTCGACCACCTTGACGCCATCGCGGCCCACCACGTTGTACTGCTTGAAGCCGCTCTGGAACAGACCGGTGTCTAGCGCCAGGAACGACTGCACCGGCACATCGCGCTGCCAGACCGTGCCGACCGGCAGGCGGGTGCCGGCCGGGACCGTGACCGCGGCAGTGGCCACGGTACCGGCGACATAACGGGAGGTCTGTGCCGGAATCGGCAGACCACCGGGGAATACATTGGCCGGCACCACATAGCCGGCCGGCAGGTCGGTGATGGTCCACAGGGTGGTGCCTGCCGGCAGGATCTCGCCGGCGGACCGGACCGGGCCGTAGTCGGCCAGCTGCACGGCAGCCGGCAACAGCCACGGTGCCTGGGTGGTCACCGGCTTGGTGCTGCTGACCTCGGGCCGGATCGTGAGCGGCATCGGTTTGCCGCCGGCCACATGGGTAATGGTGATGGAGAAGCTCAGCGGGATCACGTCGCCCGGCTGGAGCGTGACGTCGGCGGCCAGGCGTACCGGCAGCGTGCTGGCCTGGCCGGCGGCCAGCTGCTCGATCGCATCCGGCACGTCGCCGCCGATGCTGACCATCGTGCCGTTCTCGATGTTGAGCGCCCCGCCGCCCTTCATGCCGTGGGCTCGGATGCTGCCATCCAGCGACAGCACGCCGCTCCCCATGTTCTGCCCTGCGGCCAGGGTGACGCTGCCGCCCTTGCCCCCGGTTACATCGCCCTCCTCGCCCATGGCCGCACCGGAGGACACGTCGATCACGCTGCCCTTGCCCAGGGCCACGTTGCCGGTGCTGCGCACCGCCACGCTGCCGCCGTCGAGGAACGGCAGTCCGCCGATGGCCGCCGGGTCCTGCGCCTGGTTGGTCCACAGGCCACGCGCATCGAGGGTCACGCCATCGCCGACCAGCACCTGGTGCAGCAGGGTATCGCCGGGACGCGCGCTGATCGGCAGATCCTGCCACTCGATGCCGCTCGAGGTGCGCTGCACGACCATGTCACCCAGTGCGATGCTGCCGCCCCTGGCGCGCAGGTCGGCGTTGATGCGGACATCGCTGGCATGCAGGGCGATCGTGCCGCCCAGCGCAACCTCGAGCGCCTGGTCGACATCGATGCCGGCGTGCGCGTACACCTCCACGCCGCCGAAGCGCTGCGCGTTGAGCCAGGCCGCGTCCAGACCGATGACGCCGATGCCGGAGACACTGGCTGCATCGCCACCGATGGCCACATGTTCGGCCAATGCGGCCGGGCCGAAACGCTGCTGGCCGCTGTTTTTGTCGTAGTACGGCAGGTAGCTGCCGATCACCAGCTGACCCTGGCGTGCAACGCTGGTCTGTCCCTGCTGGTAGCCATCCAGCGCGGCATCGCGGGCGCGTTGCTGGCGGTCGCCCTGGAAGGTCGTGGTGTCCACGTCGCCCTGCAGCTGCGCTGCACGGGTGGCGACGATCAGCCGGCCGGCATCGCGGCCGACGGTGTAGCCGTTCTCCAGCCTGCGCTGCGGTGCGATCAGCGGGTTGTAGTAGAACTCGGTATTGCCCCAGCGTGCATGGGTATCTTCGAACCCGCGGTACAGCCCGCTGTAGAGCAGATCGCCCGGCGCGGTGGAGGCGTTGTAGAGCTTGCCGTCGGCGCCCTTGAGGTGGGTCAGGTTGACGTAGCCGGTCTGCACGTCCAGCGCGCCACCGGAGAGGTTGATGTTCGAGCCACGCTGCGTGGTCACGTTGCCGCCGGAGAACTGCACGGTCCCGCCCTGCGCCGACCACTCACCGATGCCGTGGCCGGTCACCCCGAGGTAGCCGCCGACTTCCAGCAGGCCACCGGCGGTGTACCAGCGATCGGTCTCATAGCCGTTGGTGCCGGCCGGAACCAGGACCAGGTCGCGGCGGTCAAGCCAGATGTTCCTGCTGTTGAGCGATTTGTCGTCACGGTTGAGCGCGGCGTCACGCTGCTCGTTGCCCTGCACGTTGATCTGGACGTTGTTGGCCTCCATCGCGATCTTGACCCCGACGTAGCCGGCCACGTCCAGGCGCGCGCCCTGGCGGACCTCGCTGTCGGCGGCGTCGACGAAGATCTGCCCGCCCGTCGCCAGCGTCAGGCTGTCGTCATCGAAGGCGACCTTGCCGCCGGTACTGATCTGCACCAGCGACTGGTCGCGGCGATGGGCGATACCGTCGCCGACCTTGTCCGATTCCTGCACCAGCGTTTCGCGCTGGACGTCCAGCGCGGTGGTGGCGCTGGCATCGAGCACGATCGCGGTGGTGCTGCCCTGGTCCAGCAGGACGCTGCCGGTGGTATCGGCACGTTCGTTCTGCAGATGCACGGTGCCGCGGGTATGCACCGAGCTGGTCGACACCACTGCACCCTGCTGCCGCACGTCATGGCCGGCCAGGGTGATGTCGCCGGTGCTGGCCTGGATCAGGCCGCTGTTGCTGACCACGCCACTGGCGGTGGCCACGACGGCATCGGCTGCCACCGGCTTGCGCAGCGTGGTGACGACGTTGCCACGGGTGGTGGAGGTCTGGTTCTGGTCGGTGCCCATGCCCTTGCGGATCACGAACGCATCGCCGGCGGCCAGCGTGGTCTGGCCATTGGCGGTGGTGATCTGGCCGTGGTTGTGCACCTGGCGGCCGAGCAGCAGCACGTAGCCGCCGCCTTCGGTGACCGAGGTGGGCACCGCCGTGGTGATCTGCGCACCGCGCTCCACCACCACGTCACCGGTGGCCGCACCATGGGCGAAGCCGTTGGTGGTGGTGGTCAGTTCGTTGCCGAAGGTCGGGATGAAGGCATTGCCCTGCGCGTCGCTGTACAGACCCTTGCGGAACTGCGCATCACTGATGTTGACCGCCGAGGCGGCCAGGTTCTTGACGTTGACCTGGCTGCTGCCGTCGAACACCACGCCATTGCGGTTGACCAGCATCACCGTGCCCTGGCCCTGGATGCGGCCGAGGATCTGCGACGGGAGCGCGTTGGGATCATTGACCCGGTTGAGCAGCGACCAGCTCGCCTGCTGGTCGAAATCGACCACGGTGTTGCGGCCGACGTTGAAGGTCTCCCAGTTGAGGATGGCCTTGTCGCCGGTCTGCGCGATGCTGACGGTGGTGGTGCCGTCCTTGCTGCTCTGGGTCGGAGCGCTGGCGTTGAACCAGCCGCGCGTCAGGGCGTCGTCATCGATCTTCAGCCCGCCCTCGCCCAGCCCATCGGGCACCTGGCCGGCGCGCATCCGCGCCGCATCGCGGGCGGTCTGCTGCATGCGCTGCTGCATGGCGATCGCCTGCGCGGCAGTGTTGAGGTTCTCCAGCGACGTCTTGAGCGTCTCGCGCGCCTGCTGCGCCTGTTGATCGGTACGCACCAGGTTGGATGGCATGCCGTTCGGCAGGCGACCGGTCTGCGCGGCGGTCTGCTGCTGCGCGCCCTTGTTGGCGAACCATGCCGGGCTGAAGGCCTGCTGCGCGTTGACGCCAGCGGCGACGCCACCGGCCATCAGCAACACCGCGATGGCCTGCGACAGCGCGCGCACCTGCGGCACCTGCGGGGCCGTGCATCCGATCGAACCGCTCTGCTGCTTCACCATCGCTGTCACCCGTCGCAATATCGTTCGCTGATAAGGGCAAGCGCGTGCTGCCGTCCTGCAGCGCGATCCCGTCCATGGCAGGAGCGAGCGTGGCAGTGCAATGCGTTGCGCTTGTTACGAGGGATAAGACGGGGGCAGGTGACAACGACTGAACCGTTGCAACAAAAAATTCATCTGCGCACGCGCCGCTCAGCTCAACAGCACGACGCCACCGGGCATGCTCACCACCTTTGCGCCATAGGCATCGCGCACCAGATCGATGAAGGTATCGATGCGCGCCAAAGGGATGCGCGCCTGTACGCGCCGTGCCGGCAATGCGCTGCCGGTCAGCACGATACGGCCGGTGCGGTAGCGGTTGATTTCGTCCACCACGTCCTGCAGCGGCTGATCATCGAAGACCAGCCAGCCGCGCCGCCAGGCGTCGATGGTGTCGGCCGCGACCGGCGCCACGGAAGCGATCCGGTCCGCCGTCAGGCGTGCCTGCCAGGAGGGCTGCAGCACCACGGTACGCGCGCCCCGCACCAGTTCGGCTCGCCCGGCCAGGCAGGTGATGCGGATGTCGCCACCGACGCAACGCACGTTCACCCGCGCACCCGGGGCCGGCATCAGTCGCGCACCGTCGACACCGATCACGAAGCTGGCAGCGGCCGAGGCCGGCACCGCGAACTGGGCTTCGCCCTGGCTCACCACGATCCCGGCCGAGCCATCGGCGGGACGGCGCATCGTGGTGCGCGCGGCCATGGCCACGGCCACGCTGCCGATGCTGAGGTCGCGGCGCTCGCCGGTCGCGGTGCGGTAGTCGGCACCCAGCGCGTCCAGCGCCGGCCACAGCCCCAGCGGCGACTGCACCGCTACCCAGCCGACCGCGGCGGCAGCGGCAGCGCCGCCCAAAAACGCACGTCGGCCTGGATTGAAACGACGGGGGCGCTGCCGTACCGGGAGGACGGTTGCGGATGCGGGCAGCGGCACGCCGGCGTTCGGCACCGTGGCCTCGGCCGGACCCGTACTGGCCTGCAGCGCCGGCGCCAGCGCCGACCACAGTCGGCGCGCCCGGGCGAAGGCCACGGCATGACGGGGATCCAGCGCACGCCAGCGTCGGAACGCGTCCGCGTCGGCAGCCGTCACCGGGCCGGTCTGCAAGCGCAGCAGCCAGTCATGCGCTTGCGCCTGCACATCAGCAGGCGATGGGGATACGGAGGTCTTCATATCAGTCATGACGGTTTTCCCGCCCCGGGACCGAAACGCTGCACCAGCGGCCGGTCCAGCCGTCCTGCGCAATGCTGCAGGGCTTTCTTGAGGTCCTTGCCGACCATCCGCGAGGAGACCCCGTGCTGGTCGGCGATGGTATCGATCGGCTGCTGGTCGATGCGCGCGGCGATCAGGATGGCGCGCTGGCGCTCGGGCAGCTCACGCAGGGCATCGGCCAGTGCAGCGATCTCAGACCGGCCGTGGGCCACGTCGGACGGGTCCAGATAGTCCGGGGATTCGTCCATCAGCGCCTCCACCTCGGCACCGGTCAGCACCCTGCCGTGGGCGATGCGCTGGTCGGTGGCGGCGTTGACCGCCATGCGGAACAGGTAGGCCACCGGATTGCGCTGCGGCTGCGTACTGCCCATGCGCTCCACCCGCAGCCAGGTCTCCTGCAGCGCGTCCATGGCCAGGTCATCCGAGCCCAGCCGGCGCCGCAGGCGTTTGCGGAAGGCTTCGTAGTGATCCAGGAACAGGGTGCGCAGACCGGTCATCAGCGGGCCCGGCACGGCGGCGTCGCGCCCGGTGTTTCAGGCAGCAACAGCAGCGTGATGGGTTGTGGCAGGCCAGCCGGAAGGCCCGGTAACGGCAGGTCGCGCAGGCGACTGACGATCGCCGTGTCGCGTGCCAGGTCACCGGTGGATTCCAGCAGCTCCGGTGCGCGGATGCGTTGATCCCGTTCGGTCAGCCAGAAGCGCACGCTCGCCCGGTAGTCACCCGGCCGCGTCAATGCCGTGCCGCACAGCGCCTGCTCCAGCGAGTGCTGGATCACCCGGGCACCGCGCTGGCGGGTCCGCTCGGGCAGGGACGGTGCACGCATGGGTGTGGCATCGGGCAGCAGCTCGTCGGCGGCCACGGATCCCACCGGCACCAGCGTGAACGCACCGTTCTCCACGAAATGCGGAACGAGTCCGGTACCGCCCAGCATCCGCTGCAACGCGTCGCGCCGGGCGTACCGCCCCGACAGCGCGGTCGAACGCAGGCCACCCAACAAGCGGGCATCGATCAGTACCGCCACCCCGGTGATCTCCCCATACAACTGCAAGGCCTCCGGCAGCGGCTGCGCCGGAACATCGAACGTGTACTGCGTGTGCGCGGCATCGATGGCGTCCTGGGCCAGCGCCATCGCCGGCGGCCAGGTCATCGCGAGCAGGAGAAACAGCCAGCCACACGGGCGCAGAGAGTTCCTGCGCCGGCCGCCGATGCGTTTGCCTGCCCGCCCCTGTTGGTCATGCGCCCCGGTGTCATCAAACTGCATGCAAGACGCGCCAGCATCACAACGCCAAGCCGGTCACGTTAGGTCGGTTTCATTGCAGAGCGGTGACAGCCATGCCGGACCTTCGATCACTTACCGCAGCGGGCCTGTGCATCGCCCTGCTGGCCGTGCCCTGGGTCGCCCGCGCGCAGGCAGACCCAGCGCCGGCCTGCATCGAGGTGGAGGTCAACGGCGAGCGCATCCGTGATTACGATTGCTTCAGCCGGCTGCTCGCGCCTGCGCCGGCCTCGGCGGCACCCGTACAGGCACCCGGCTCGCTGTTGATCGTCCGCCAGCCGCCATCGGCGCTGGGGCTGGCCCATCGCGCGGCCACCCAGCAACGCATGGGCAACACCTTCGGCATATCCACCCAACCACAGCGTCCGCCCCCGCCGCCGCCAGCGGTCAGGCCAGGACGATGACGCTCAGGGGATGGGCGTGTCGCCGGCCGCAGTGGGGATGAGTGAGAGCCCCAGATTCAACGGCTGGCGCATGTCCGGCGGTGGTGCGACGGGCAACGGCGCAGCACTGAGCAGCGCACGCAGCTCGGCATCTGCCGCGGCATCGCCCAGTGACGCGAAGCGGCTATCGATGATGTTGCCGGTGGCATCGATCCACAACGACACGGTCAACGCGGCACCCGGATCCTTGCGCTCGGCAAGACGGGCCTGCAACCGCTCCACGCGCGGATCGCCGGTGTTGCTCAGGCGCTGCGAGAGCGCCTCACCCGACTGCGCGGCATAGGCCATCCAGTGCGCAGGCGCGGCATCGGCGGCCGTCGCGGCGCCAGCAACGACCAGCCCACCCAACACGCTCCAGCGGCGGGCCCGCTGCCACCAGCGGTGCAGCCGCTCTTTCCACCCATACGTATGTTCCGCCACTGCCGTCATGCTGCCCGTCCCCGAAATGGAACCGGGCCGCGCAGGGCGGCCCGGTGGGCGATTACTGTGCGACCCGTCCGTGACAGGACGATGGCGGGCGATGCCGCTCAGTACGATCCGTCGAAGGCGAAGATCGGCTTGCGCTGCTTCCACAACCCGGCGGTGAAGTCAGGGAACTCCAGCGTCTGGAAGCTGTTGGCGATGGACTGCTCGGACAACGGCGTAATCGCGCTCCAGGTGATCGCGTCGTAGATGTCGATCGGCATCGGTGCCCTGGCCTTGAGAGCCTCCACGAAGGCATGGATGACGAACCAGTCCATGCCACCGTGGCCGGCGCTGGCAGCGGTATCGGCATGCTGCTTCCACAGCGGATGCTCGTACTGGTCCTGGTAGGCCTGGAACGGTTCCCACTTGTGCGGCGGGCTGCGGCCTTCGATGTGGATGGACTGGTTCACATCCATCCACAGGCCCTTGGTGCCCTGCACGCGGAAGCCCATCGAGTACGGGCGCGGCAGCGAGGTGTCGTGCTGCAGCAGGATGGTCTCGCCGTTTTCGCAGGCCAGGGTGGTGGTGACGATGTCGCCGAGCTTGAAATTGACCTTGGTGCTCGGGTGCGTCGTGCCACCGCTCTTGGCCACGGTGTATTCATGCAGCCCACGTGCCTTGCTGGCAAACGCGTTGATGTGGGTGAAACGGTTGCCACGGTTGATGCCGGTGTACATCGCGCACGGGCCGATGCCGTGGCTGGGGTACAGCTCACCGTTGCGCTTCACCGAATGCTCGGTGCGCCAGCGTGCTTCGGACCAGCCCTTGGCACCGAACTCCACGCCGCTGTCATACGGCTGGCTGGGGTCACCGGAATTGAACTTCACCCCGCGCAGGTCGTGCTGGTAGCCGCCCTGCAGGTGCACCAGTTCCCCGAACAGTCCCTGGCGCACCATCTGCAGCGCGGCCATCACGTCGCGGCGATAGCAGACGTTCTCCAGCAGCATGTACGGCGTGCCGGTGGACAGCTGGGTCTTGAGCACGTCCCAGTGGTCCTGCAGGGTGATGCCGGCGACCACTTCGCAGCCCACCGCGACCTTTGCCTGCATGGCCGCGATCGCCATCGGCGCGTGGTATTCCCAGGGCGTGGCGATGACCACGCCATCCAGGCCGCGCTGCTCGATCAGCCGCTTCCAGGCGTTGACGTCGCCGTCCTGACCATACGCCTTGGGCGCCGGCTTGCCGGCCTTGGCGACCATGTCCATGCCGCGCTTGAGCATGATCGGCTCGATGTCGCACAGCGCGACCACCTCCACGTCATCGCGGCGGACCAGTTCCTTCAACAATACCTGGCCGCGCATGCCGGTGCCGATCAGGCCCAGCCGTACCTTGCGACCGCGCGCCCAGGCGGGCGTGTTCGGCAGCAGGCTGGTGGCGGCGACGGCCGCGCTGGCGGCGATGAATTCTCTGCGTTTCATGGACAGTACCTCGTGTGAAGATCGCGCCGGCCAGGACCGGCGCGAGGGGAGCATCAGAACTTGTAGCCGACGGTCAGACTGTAGCCGCGACCGAAGATGGTGGCGTAATCGCTGGAATCGCCGAGGAAGCTGTTCGGGTCATAGAACGGCAGGCGGTCGAAAAGGTTCTTGATGGTGAAACCGACGTTCCAGTGGGCATCCGGGCGCCAGGCCACGCTCAGGTTGGCGGTCCACCACGACGGGGCGCCATCGCACTTGCTCTGCTCCACCGGCAGGTAGCCGGCGGTGCAGGTCTGCGGGTTGTTGTCTTCCTCGTCGATCTGCTGCAGCGCCCACTTGGTGCCGCCCACGTAATTGACGAAGACGCTGGTGGTGACCTGCTTGTAGCTCCAGTCCGCGTTCAACGTGGCGCGCAGGCGCGGGTTGTTGTAGTAGCCGACCAGGTCGCCGTAGTACCAGCCGCTTTCATCATCCAGGTAGGAACGGTTGCGGTTGGCGATGGTGGCGGCCACGCCGATGTTGAGGTTGCCCCACTCACCCAGCGAGAAGCGGCTGCGGGCGTCGATGTCGAAGCCGTCGATCAGGGTCTTGCCACGGTTCTTGTACTGGCCCACCACGCTGGCCACGTTGCCGACGCTGTAACCGGGCAGCGCGCCGGGGCACGCGACGCCGCTGGCCGGATCGGCGCACATCGCCGCCAGCGCCGCCAGGTTGGCGCGGTCGCTGTCGGTGATCGGCGAGCGGGTGGAGGAGATGATGTCTTCATCGCGTGTGAAATCCGGGGCGACGATTTCGTTGCTTCGGTAGATGAACCAGTAATCGGCCGATACCGAGAGCCACTGGGTCGGCTCGTAGACGAAGCCCAGCGTGGTGATCTTGGCCTTCTCCGGCTTCAGGTCCGGGTTCGGCTGGGTCATGCGCGCCACGGTGCGGCTGCAATCGGTGTTGAGCAGGGTCTTGCCCAGGTCGACATCGCCACCGCGCTGTGACCGCAACAGCAGGTTGGCGATCGCGTTGGTCTCGTTGCAGCGCACCTCGTCGCGGTAACCGCCCAGCTGGGCGAACACGCCGCCGTTGCCGGACTCGGCCAGGCTGGGCGCGCGGAAGCCGGTGGAGTAGGTACCGCGCAGCATCAGCTGGTCGAACATCTGGTACTTCAGGCCGATCTTCGGGGCCAGGTTGGCGCTGAAGTCCGGGTATTTGTCCACGCGCAGCGCGGCGTCCAGTTCCAGCTTCTCGGTGAGCGGCGCCACCGTCTCGGCGAACAGCGCGTAGGTATTACGCTTGCCGTCGAACCACGAGCCACCCTGCTGGGTGATCAGGCCATTGGCCGCATCCGGGTTGCCCGGGGTATAGAAAGTTTCGCGGCTGGCGTTGAAGCCGAAGGCCGCACGCACTTCGCCGGCGGGCATCTGGAACAACGGGCCTTCGATCTTGCCGTCCAGGGTATGCAGGCGGGTCCAGGACTGGATGTCGAAGGTCGGGAACGCTTCGCGGATCAGCGCGGCGTTGGCCTCGCTGATCTCGCCGAACTTGTAGGCCGGGTGGTCGGAGATGATGACGCGGCCGGTACCCGGATCGACGGAGTACGGGCCGAAGGCCTTTTCGAAGCCGGCCAGGTTGACGTTGGTGGTCTGGTAGGTGACCGAGTGGCTGCCGGCGGTGGCGAAGGCGGTTTCCCAGTTCCAGTCGCCGATGTCACCGCGCATTCCGGCCACCACCCGATAGCTCTGATCGGTGTTGCGCTGGCCGAAGTGGTTGGCGCCCACGTCCTGCAACAGGTACTGCAGGCCGACCACGCCGCCCATCAGTGCCTTCAGTTCGGGCGAGGCGTTGTTGTATTCGTTGTTCGGGCCCAGGTACGGATACAGGAACTGGTTGACCGTGGTGCCGGTATTGCGCGAGAACCAGCTGGTCGGGTTGCCGGTGGTGGTGCCGTAGGCACGCGGCGTACCGCCGTTGGCGGTCAGGTCGATGTCGGTGTACGTGGCTTCGGCGAAGGCTTCGGTGCTGTCGCCGATCAGGAAGTGGGCGTTGACGTAGGCGGTGTTGCGCTCGGACTTGGCGCCGGCGTCGATCTCGTTGTTCATCCACGTCTCCCAGATACAGCGCGGGCCGGCCGCTTCGCTGGTGAGTACGTTGTTGCAGCCCGGGGCGGCTTCCTGCACGCGGCGGCCGGTGACCGGATCGAAGGCGAAGTAGCTGCCCGGGTTGAACTCGCCCGGCTTGCTGCCGGTCCCCAGGCGCAGGTTGGGCAGGTAGTTCGGGTTGTTGACGTAGTACTGGTCGGGCCGCTTGTCGTAGAAGTCGCTCAGCGGAATCGCATCGCGCCGGTACAGGTTCACCGAGGCGTAGACGTTGTAGCGGTCTTCATCCAGGTCGCCGAAGCCGGCGGTGATGCTGCCCTGGTGTTCGCCGTAGGAGCTGATCCGCGAGGATTTGTCGGTGGTGAGATTGATCTCCGCGCCCTGGTAGGAGCGCTTGGTGATCACGTTGATCACACCGGCCACCGCATCGGTGCCGTACACCGCCGAAGCCCCGTCGGTCAGCACTTCCATGCGTTCGATCGCTGCAGCGGGGATCGCATCGATGTTGACGAACTGGGTCTGGAAGCCGGCCGGCGCGCCGTAGTAGGACAGGCGGCGGCCATTGAGCAGCACCAGCGTACCCTGTGCGCCGAGGCCGCGCAGGTTGGCCTGCGAGGCGCCATCCGAACCGGTGAACAGCGAGCGCGCATCCTGCTGGCCCGGGCGTGCCGCCGGCAGATTGTCGAGCACCTGCAGCAGGGTGCGCGCACCCATGTTCTCGATGTCCTGCTTGCTGATCACCTGCACCGGCGAGGCGGTTTCCACATCACTGCGGCGGATGTTGGAGCCGGTCACCTCGATGCGCGACAGCTCGGTGGCCTTGGTATCGGGCGTTGCGTCCTGGGCGCTGGCACTGCCGACCACCGCGACGGCCAGGCCGAGTGCGATGGACAAGGGGGTGGCGGTGATGCGGCGATGGCGATGGCGTTCGGTCAACATCTTTGGCTCCTTGTTCGATCCGCAGCGTGGGGCTGGCGGTGGATGGGTGTTTTCGGGCAAACGTCCCCCGTGCCGCGGCCAGACGGCCGCAGACGGGAAACGGGAGAGAGCTGTTTTTCTGAAAGCGTGTTTCTTCGGTTACGGCGACACGATGCTGGCGGTATCGCCCTCCTGTCCGATCAGGGCGGCATTGGCCCAGTTGCCACAGACCTGCGCGGGTTGATCGCCCTGCGCCCCGAGCGTGCGCAGGCTCAGCCGCTGCAGGCCGCGTACGTCCAGCTCCGGTTTGACCACGCCGGGTGCGTTGACCAGGCCGCTGTCGTACAGCAGCCGACCGTCACCCCACACCTGGAACTGCATGCCGCCCGCGGTGCGGCACTGATCATCGATGCCCAGGTCGGCGCGCAGCAGGCGCCAGCTGCCCGTGAGTTCCAGATCGATCCGGCTGCTGGCATTGACGCCCAGGCCGCGGCGGAAATGCAGACCGTTCATGCGCATCTCGGCCTGCCCACCCAATGCGTGGTCGGCAGCGACGCTGGCCTTCAACGGGGTCGGCATGGGCAGCGCGGAGAGATACAGCTGCTGCGCCGGGCCTTCCGGCTGCGGATGCTCCAGCACGTGGAACGTGGACAGCACGATCGGGCCGACATCGCGCGGCTGCAGCGCATCCACCGCACGCGCCACGCTGCCCTGCGCCGCGGTCACCATCGGGTCGGCAGCGCTGGCACCGTCGCCTTCCGGGTTCTGCGTGCTCAGCACGCGGAAGCGCAGCAGGCGGCCGGCATGGGCGGGGAAGTCGATCTGCTGCATGCCCTGCTGCAGGGTCAGGCGACCGCGCTTGATCGGTTCGCCCCACTCGCCATTGCTGTCGGCCATGTAGATCTCGTAGTCGCGGATCTGGCCGTTCTTCCAGTGCTGGTCGTTGCGCGGCGCCAGTTCGATGCCGTCGATCAGCTTGCGTTCGCCGAAGCCGAGCACCCATTCGTGCGCGCCGGTCTTGACCGCCTGGTTGCGCACGGTGCGGAACCACGTCGCCGGATCGTCGTCGAACGCCTTCTCCATCTCATAGCCCTGCTCCTCGGCCGGGCGGTTCACCACCAGCAGGCTGTCCGACGGCAGCGCGCGGCCCAGTTCCGGTGCGGCCGGGAAGGCATCGTCGGCCGGCGCGGCGGCAAGCGGCAGGTCCAGCTGGAGTGCCAGTGGCTGGCGGATGTCGGTCGGCGCGGTGCGTACGTGCAGGGTGCCGCGGCGTTCGGCCGCGTCGAAGTACCAGCCTTCGTTGGCGCCCTGCCATGCTGCCTGGTCGGCCAGCATCGGCAGCGCACGGCCGTCCAGCATCACTGCGGCGGGGCGCTGGCGGCTGAGCACGCGCAGCGCATAGCGCCGCTGCGGCAGCTGGCCGGCGTACTGGCCCTGCACCGGATCGATGCGCACCTGCACCGGGCCACTGCCCTGCGCCGGGGCCTGCACCGTGATCGCCTGCGTGCTCGATTCGCCTTTCTCGTAACGGCGGGTGGCGCCATCGTCTTCGTACAGCGTGTACTGCGAGGTGCCCTGCGGGTACAGGTCGAAGGTCACTTCATCGAGCGGCTTCTCACCGTCGTAGAGCATCGCCGGGTACATCGGGATGATCGCGCCGGCGCGCACGAACACCGGGATCGTGGCCAGGTCGACCGGGCGGTCCAGCGAACGTCCCTCGGCCCCGGCCTGCAGCTGGCGGCCATCCCAGTAGTCGATCCAGCGGCCCTGCGGCAGGTGGATGTCGCGGCGCCAGCTACGGCTCGCGGCCTGGCTGCGGTACACCGGCGCGATCAGCAGTTCGCGGCCGAGCAGGAACTGGTACTTGTGCGCCTCAGTGTAGGCCTGCGGGTCCTGCGGGTAATCCCACATCAGCGCGCGCAGCAGCGGTGCGCCGGTGGTGGCCGCGTCATGCGCCAGTCCGTACATGTACGGGGTCATGCGCATTTTCAACTTGAGGTAGTCGCGGTTGACGCTGCGGTAGGGTTCATCGAACCACCACGGGTGCTTGCGTGCATTGCCCGACCAGCCGGACATTCCCATCAGCACGGGGGTGAAGCTTTTCCACTGCAGGTCGCGGGTGAAGGTCTCGGCGCTGCCGCCGAAGATCGCGTCCACGTCGCCACTGGCGTAGGCCATGCCGGACAGGCCCGAGCCGATCAGGGTCGGGATGTGCCAGCGGATGTAATCCCAGCTGCTGCTCTGGTCGCCGGTCCAGGCCACCGCATAACGCTGGATGCCGCCCCAGCCCATCACCGTCCACAGGAACGGGCGCGAATCGGAGTTGTCCATGATGCCGTTGAACGCGGACTGGTTGGCATCCATGGCGAACTGATAGCCCTTGCCGGTCCAGGCCACGTCCAGCTTCTGCACGCGGCTGCCGGCGGTGCCGACTTCCCAGGCGATCTTGTCGACGCCGTTCTCGGTCCACAGGCCGGTCCTGAAGCCGTACTTCGCCAGCCCCTGCACGGTCTCGGGCAGCTTTTTGTAGCCGCAGCCGTAACCATCGTTGGGGAGGATCCAGCCGCCGGGCATGTCGTGCTCGCGGTACTGCCTGGCCACGCTGTCCACCACGTCGGGCGTGGTGCCGGTCGGGCCGTCGCTCCAGCCGTCGGGCACGCTGCCCGGCTTTTTGATGTTGTTGCCATCGTTGTAGCAGTCGGCGTCGCCATAGGAGAACGCCCAGCGCGGCAGCAGGCCGGCGCGGCCGGTCAGCGTGGTGTAACGGTCCAGCAACGTATGCAGGCTCGGCCCGACGAAGTAGTACGCATCGAAGCGGTCCTCGCGGTGCAGCAGCGTGGCCTGGTCGGCCTGGCGCAGATCGTAGGTGCCGTCGCTCCAGGTATTGCGCAGCATGCCCCAGCCCCGCGAGCTCAACAGCATCGGCGCCGGGTTGGGGCGATCGCCTTCTTCCCAGCCACCGGAGTACGACACCTCCAGTTCGCGGCCCTTGAACTCGAAGCGCCCGTTCTGCTGGCCACCACCGTAGAAGTGCTCATCGCTTTCGCTGGAGAGCACCTGCACGCTCTGGTCCTTGTCCAGGTCCAGCGGCTGCAGTTCGCGCCACAGCGCGACGTCGCGGTCGCCCTCGCGGCGGACCAGCGACAGGCGCAATGGTTGGCGCTGGATGTGCAGGACCAGCGCATCGGTGCGGATGCGCACCTCGTTGGCATCCTCTTCCAGTTGGACCGCGACCTTCGCGGGCGGCTGCGGCAGCACGATCGGGGCGGCCTTGTCGCCGGCACCGGTCAGCGCGCCGTTGCGGCCGGCGCGCACGCGCAGGACGTCATCGCGCAGCAGGTCCACGCGCAGCGTGGCGCCGGTATCCGTGCTGAGTGTCCAGCCGGCGGTGCCGTCTTTGGCGGGGGCGGCGGTGATCGCACGGAGGTTGCCCACCGGCTCAGCGTGGGCGGTGGCAGCCAGAGCCACTGCGGTGAGCAGTGTGATCGTCAGACCAGTGCGTCGAAACCGGAAGTCCACCTTGCCCCCAAGCCCGCGGTCAGCGGGAAACTGAAACCAGTGCGGCCGACTCTAGGGCACGGTCTCGAAAGATGTCAACAAATTGCAAAGAAAAAGAAAGGATATTTTGGTATAAACGAAAGATTCGGCAACGCCGCGCTTTCCAAACCCCACCTGAATACGCATTTTTGGAGTGCTGAAACTGCGGTGCAACGCGGCATTCGCGCGTCTCCCGCCGGTCAACCCCGAATGAAAGACGAAAACTGTGACCGACAGACCTTTTCTTTATCTTTCGATATTTGACATTTCGAAAGAAAACGCAGAAGGTGCGGTCGCCCAACAGGAATTGCGAATGGACGCTTCTCTGCTCCCTGATTTGCCCACGTGGCAGCGCCTCGGTGGCGCCTATACCGCCGAAGAAATCGCCCAGCAGCCCCGCTTGTGGGCCGCGCTGGCGAGCCTGCTGGACGCTGCGCAGGTACGCATCAATGGCTTCCTCGGGGAGGCCCTGCGCGATCCCGACCAGTTGGTGATCTTCACCGGCGCCGGCAGCTCGGGCTTCATTGCCGAGATGGTGGCCGACCAGATCAATGCGCAGTGGCCGGCGGAGGTGCGCGCTGTGCATACCACCAGCCTGCTGACCCATCCGGCGCTGTACCTGCGCCGCGAGCGCCCGACCCTGCTGGTGTCGTTCGGGCGCAGCGGCTCCAGCCCGGAGAGCGTGGCCGCGGTGGATCTGGTCCGCGACCAGGTCGAGCACGCGCGCTTCGTCGATATCACCTGCAATGCCGAAGGCGAACTCGCCAAACGTGGCCACGGCCGCAGCGATACGCTGTCGCTGCTGATGCCGCCGGCCAGCTGTGATCGCGCCTTCGCCATGACCAGCAGCCTGAGCTGCATGCTGCTGGCCGCGCTGAGTGCGTTCGACAGCGCCCCGTGGGCAGCGCGCCTGGAGCGTCTTCGCACGTTGGCCAGCCATGGCGAGCGTGCGCTGGATGCCTGGGATGCCGCGGTGGCGGCCTTGGCCCAAGCGCCGTATTCGCGCGTCATCTATCTCGGCAGCGGTCCTCTGGAAGCCGTCGCCCGCGAAGCCGCGCTGAAGGTGCTCGAACTCACCGCCGGCCGCGTGCTGGCACTGGCCAATACACCGCTGGGGTTCCGCCATGGGCCCAAGTCCACCCTCAACGGTGAAACGCTGGTGGTGATGCTGCGCAGCGCGCAGCCGCTGGCCCGCCGCTACGAGCAGGACCTGTTGCACGAACTGCGCCGCGACGGCATCGCCGGGCGGGTGCTGTCGATCGGGCCGGACGACGCGGACCGCGCCGACGGCGACTTCGTCCTGGCCGCACCTGCACTGCCCGATCCGTGGCTGGCCCCGCTGTGGCTGCTGGTGCCGCAGTGCTATGCGCTGCAGCGTTCGGCCGCGCTCGGCATGACCCCGGACAATCCCTTCCCCGACGGCACGGTCAACCGTGTGGTGCAGGGCGTGACCATCCACCCCCGCGGCTGAGCACGCATGCAGACCTGGTATGGCATCGACATTGGCGGCACCAAGATCGAACTGGTCGCGTGCGACGCCACGCTGAGGGTGCACCACCGCCAACGCGTGGCGACGCCGACCCGCGACTACGCCGCGTTCCTGCAGGCGATCGTCGATCTGGTCGCCGCAGCGGATGCCGCGCTCGGCCAGCGCGGCCTGGGGGTCGGCATCGGCCTGCCCGGCGTGCGCGATCGCGTCAGCGGCCGCCAGCTCAGTGCCAACGTGCCCAGCCTGACCGGTCAGACCGTCGGTACGGACCTGCAGGCACGCCTGCAGCGCCCGCTGGAGCTCGGCAATGACCTGCAGTGTTTTGCCTTGTCCGAGGCCCATGACGGCGCCGCCGCCGGCTACCCCAGCATGTTCGGGGCGATCCTCGGCACAGGGGCCGGCGGTGGCTTCTGCGTCGGCGGCCGGCTGATCGCCGGTCACAATGGCATCGCCGGCGAGTGGGGCCACTGGAGCCTGCCCGCCACGCTGCAGCAGCGCCACGACCTGCCCGTGCTGGACTGTGGTTGCGGCCTGCGCGGCTGCCTGGAGCGTTACGTGTCCGGCAGCGGCCTAGCGATGATCCATGAACGCCGTGGTGGCCACGCGCTGGATGCCGCCGAGGTGGTCGCACGGGCCCAGGCCGGCGATGCGGTCGCGCAGCAGGCGCTGGCCATCCACCGCGACCTGCTCGGCTACAGCTTCGCCAGCCTGATCCTCGCGCTGGACCCGCACGTGATCGTGCTCGGCGGTGGCCTGTCCAAGCTGGAACAGCTCTACCGCGACCTGCCTGCCGCGATCGCGCCCTACCTGTTTGCCGGTGTGCGGGTCCCCCCGATCCTGCCGCCCACCTTCGGCGATGCCGGCGGTGCGCGGGGCGCGGCACTGCTCGCGCGCCAGCACTCCCCCTCCCCCTGAACACTGTTGTTACTGGAGTTGCCATGTCCGCCGTCCAATCGTTGATCGCCGCCCATCGCCAGGGCCACCCCGTCGGGCTGTACAGCGTCTGCTGCAGCAACGCGCAGGTGCTGCTGGCGGCGATGCAGGTCGCGCAGCGTTACGACACCCTGCTGCTGATCGAGGCGACCTCCAACCAGGTCGATCAGTTCGGCGGCTATACCGGCATGACCCCGCCGCAGTACCGCGACTACGTGCTGCAGCTGGCACGCGATGCCGGTTTCCCGGCCGAGCGGCTGGTGCTCGGTGGCGACCACCTCGGTCCGAACGCCTGGCAGAAGGGCCCGGCACAAGCTGCAATGGCAAACGCGCGCGAACTGATCGCCGCCTACGTCGCCGCCGGTTTCCACAAGATCCACCTGGACTGCAGCATGTCCTGCGCCGACGACCCGACCCCGTTGCCGGACGCCATCGTCGCCGCGCGCTCGGCCGAACTGGCGCGCATCGCCGAGCGCACGGCCGCCGAGCACGGGCTGCCACCACCGGTCTACGTGATCGGCACCGAGGTACCGATTCCCGGCGGTGAAGCCTCGCTGGCCGGCGGCCTGCAGGTGACCACGCCGGCGGCCGCAGCGACCACCCTGGCGATCCACCGTGAGGCGTTCTCCGCCCCCGACCTACTGCCGGCCTGGGAGCGCGTGATCGCGATGGTCGTCCAGCCCGGCGTGGATTTCGACCACAGCAGCGTGCACTACTACGATCCGGCCGCCGCCACCGCGCTGTCTGCCTTTGTCGAGCAACAGCCGGGCATCGTGTTCGAAGCGCACTCCACCGATTACCAGACCGAAGCCGGCCTGCACGCGCTGGTCCGCGATCACTTCGCGATCCTGAAAGTCGGCCCGGCGGCGACCTATGCCTTCCGCGAGGCGGTGTTCGCGCTGGCGATGATCGAGCGCGAACTGCTGCCCGCCGCGCAATGCTCGCATCTGATCGAGGTGCTGGACCGCTGCATGGTCGACGCACCGGGCAGCTGGCGCAGCTACTACCAGGGCGACGAGCACGGACTGCGCCTGCTGCGCGCGTACTCGCTCAGCGATCGCAGCCGCTATTACTGGGGCGAGCCAGCGGTACAGGCTGCGCTGGACACGCTGGTTGCCAATCTCACCGCGCACGCGCCGCCGCAGATGCTGCTCAGCCAGTTCATGCCCGAACAGCTCAAGGCGATCGAGGCCGGTGAGCTGCGGCCGGCGCCGTTGGCGCTGATCCGGCACAAGGTGGCGCTGCGCCTGGCCGAGTATGCCCGGGCCTGCAATCGCAACTGCTCAGGGGCGGATAACGAAACCCGACAGGCCAAGGAGCTTTCGGAACGGTAAGCTTCGGCTTTCCCTTTCGAACGGAATCGCCCCCATGCGAAACACCCGGCAGCGCCGCCAACAGATCCTCCAGACCCTGGTCGAGCACGGCAACGTGCAGGTCAGCGAGCTGGTGGCGCGCTTTGCGGTCTCGGCGGTCACCATCCGCGCCGACCTGACCCACATCGAGTCGCAGGGGCTCGCCACGCGCACCCATGGGGGTGCGACGCTGGTGCGCACGCCGCCACAGGAACAGGACATCCACGAGAAGGATGCCTTGAACCTGCCGATGAAGGACCGGATCGGTATCGAGGCGGCCAAGCTGGTCAAGGCCGGCGACAACATCATCATCGACTCCGGCTCGACCACGATGACCCTGGCGCGGCACCTGCGCGGGCATCGCGACGTCACGGTCATGACCAACGGGCTCAACATCGCCTGGGAGCTGGCCAATGCGCCCGGCGTGGAGCTGCTGCTCACCGGCGGGTTGCTGCGCAAGCAGTCGCTCTCGCTGCATGGCAGCCAGGCCGAGGCGAGCCTCAACACCTACAGCTTCGACACCCTGTTCCTGGGCGTGGATGGCCTGGACCTGCAGTTCGGCCTCACCACCCACCATGAGGCCGAAGCCAGCCTCAACCACCGCATGGTCGAGCGCGCGCGCCGCATCGTGGTGCTGACCGACGCCTCCAAGTTTGGCCGGGTCAGCCTGCACCGCATCGCGCGGCTGGACCAGGTCCATACCATCATCACCGACGGCAGCATCGAGCCCGAGTACCTGGAAGGGCTGCAGCGGCTGGGCGTCGAAGTGATCATCGCCGAGTCCCCGCCTTGACCGAGTCCCGCTCCCTGCACGGCCGCCTGCTCACCGACACCGGTTGGGTCCGCGGCGATATCCATTTCGACCAGCGCATCACCGCCATCGATACGGTGCACGCCGATCCGCGCGGCGACAATGAGGTGCCGCTGATCCTGCCCGGCTTCATCGACCTGCATGTGCATGGCGGTGCCGGGGTGGACATCATGCAGGGCGGCACGACCGCGCAGACGGTGGCCCGCGCGCACGCCCGGCACGGCACCACCGCGCTGCTGGGCACCACCATGACCGCGCAGGAAGACGACATCACGCGCGCGCTTGAAGGCCTGTCCACCGCGATCGCCACGCGCGCACCCGGCATGGCCCGCGTACTCGGTGTGCATCTGGAAGGCCCCTTCATCAGTGCGCAGCGCCTGGGCGCGCAGCCACCGCTGGTGGTGGAGGCCACCCTGGCCGACGTGCAGCGCCTGCATGCGATCGCCCCGATCAAGGTACTCACTCTCGCCCCGGAAATCGGCCAGCACCTCGCGCTGATTCCCGCGCTCAGTGCGCTCGGCATTCGCGTGCAGCTCGGCCACAGCGCCGGCAGCTACGAAGACGGCGTCGCCGCATTGAACGCCGGTGCGGCCGGCTTCACGCATCTGTTCAACGGCATGACCGGCGTGGACCACTACCAACCCGGCATCGCCACCGCCGCGCTCGCGCACGCGCAGTACGCCGAACTCATTCCCGATCTGCAGCACGTGCATCCCGGCGCGATCCGCACCGCCCTGCGCGCGATCCCGCGTCTGTACTGCGTCACCGATGCGACCGCAGCGACCGGCATGCCCGATGGCGAGTACGCGCTCGGCGTACAGCGTGTGCACAAATGCCTGGGGTGCGTACGGCTGTCGAGCGGCTCGCTGGCCGGCAGTGCGCTGACCATGGACCAGGCGCTGCGCAACCTGGTCTCGCTCGGTCTGGACATCGCCGATGCCTCCCACCGGCTGTCGCGCTACCCGGCCGACTACCTCGGCATCGACGACCGCGGCCGCATCGCGACCGGCGCCTGGGCGGACCTGGTGGTGCTCGACCACGACCTGCGCGTGCGCGGCGTGGTGGTGGAAGGCGACGACATCGCGCTCGACTGAGCGTGGACTCCCGCGCCGCCATGGCGCACGCACTTGCAGACAGGACCGGCACGATGAACGACGTTTCCGCAGCCATGCCCGTGCACGCCGGCGCCTCCGCGCCGCGCTGGCCGGTACGCTATCTGTTGTTCATCGGCGGCATGGGGGGGCTGCTCTACGGCATCGACATCGGCATCATCGCCGGCGCCCTGCCCTATCTGGAGGCCACCGCCACCGCGAGCTGGCACCTGACCAGCCAGCAGCTGGGTTTCGTGGTGGCCGCGGTGCTGCTGGGCAGTGTGCTGTCTTCGCTGTTTGCCGGGATGGTCGCCGACCTGATCGGCCGCCGTGGCGCGATGCTGCTGGCCGGCGTGCTGTTCACCGCCAGCATTCCGGTGATGGCCCTGTCCGATGGCTATGGCGCGCTGTTGATGGGACGCCTGCTGCAGGGCATCAGTGGCGGGCTGATCGGCGTGGTGGTGCCGCTGTATCTGGCCGAAGTGCTCAGCCCGGAACGACGCGGGCGCGGCGCGGCGATGTTCCAGCTGCTGCTGACCATCGGCCTGGTGCTGGCTGCGGTGATCGGGCTGTACCACGCGCATGCCGTGGATGCCGCGACCGCCGCGGTGCGCCATCTGCCCGGTGCGGAGCAGCAGCGCCTGCTGTTCGACGTCAAGGACCATGCCTGGCGCACCATTTTCTGGAGCTGCCTGCTGCCCGGCCTGGTGTTCACCGGCGGCGTGCTGCTGATCAGTGAATCCCCGCGCTGGCTGGTGCGCCGTGGCCGCATCGAGACAGCGCGCCACGCCCTGCAGCGTACCGTCGCCGCGAGCGACGTGGAGCCGACCCTGCAGCGCATGCAGGCGCCGGAGGAGCTCCAGATCGGCCGCAACGGCAAGCGCGACCCGCTGCTCAGCCGCCGCTACGTGTGGCCGTTCGTGCTGGCCTGCCTGGTGCTGGCCTTCACCCAGGCCACCGGCATCAACTCGGTGCTGGCCTACGCGGTCAACATCCTCAACCAGGCCGGCCTGCCCGGCTCGGTGGCCAACGGCGCCGATGTGGCGATCAAGCTGCTCAACGCGGTGATGACCGTGGTCGCACTGGTGCTGGTCGACCGCAAGGGCCGCAAGTTCCTGCTGATGCTGGGCAGTGGTGGCATCACGCTGTCGCTGCTGGCGGCTGCGTTGTTGTTCGTGCAGAGCGAGCGCGGGCGGCTGGATGTGCAGGCCGCGCTGCAGCAGCAGGTAAGCGGCACCACCCTGTTGCTGCCGCTGGATGCCGCGCAATGGCAGCGGCTGGAGGGCAACGCCGGCGGCGCGCCGCAGCAGCTGACCGTGTCGTATGCCTACGGTGGCTTCAGCAACGTGCGCTCACTGCGCAGCGACAACCCGATCGACGCCACGCTGCAGATCCGTCGCGAAGACGCGGTGTCGGCCGACAGCGTGATCGGCCGCTTCTTCCGCACGCTGCATCTCAATCCCTTCCCGGATCCCGCCCAGGCCGCCAATGCGCCACTGGTGATCGAACGTGCGGTGATCGGCCCGGTGCCCTCGCCCACCCACGGCTGGCTGGTCGCCGGCTGCATTCTGCTGTTCGTCGCGTTCTTCGCGGTGGGCCCGGGCGTGTGCGTGTGGCTGGCGCTGTCCGAGCTGATGCCGACCCGCATCCGCTCCAACGGCATGAGCATCGCGCTGCTGATCAACCAGTTCGTGTCCACCGTGATCGCCGCGATCTTCCTGCCCACGGTCGGCCATCACGGTTACGCCAGCATGTTCTTCTTCTGGGCCGGCTGCACGTTGCTGTATTTCCTGATCGCCGCGTTCTGGCTGCCGGAAACCAAGGGCAAATCGCTGGAGCAGATCGAAGCGAATTTCCGCTGAGGCCGTCAACAGCGGCGAGGCACTCAAGGCGCCTTGCCGGTGACCTCGGTATACAGCCGGTGGGCGTCGGCGGTGCTGTCCGGCCCGGTCACCTGCATGGACTGCGCGAAGGGGCCGGCGATGACGGCGACATTGAGGACCTGATCGCCGACGGTAAATGCCACACGCTTGGCGACGCGCGCTTCGGTCGCGGCGAGGATGCGCGGTGCCGCGGCCTCCGTGAAGCGCAGGATCAGGGTCCCGTGTCCGGTAGACCCGTCGCTGCCCACGGCCACCGTGGCGATGTCGGCCGTGGTGATGAAGGCCGGCTCGATCAAGGACAGCGCGTTGCCGTCGCGGTCCTTGAGCGTGGTGACGCCGGGGTGGCGGGCATCCTCGGCCACCTCACGCATCTGGATGCGTGCGTTCGCCAGCGGTGCGACGCCCGCCGGCGTCTCGGACGCGGCGGGTGCGGGCGGCGCCTGGGTGCAGGCGCTGAGGCCGGCCCCCAGCGCCATCGTTACGATCAACAGACTGCTGCGCATGCGTGTCTCTCCATCAGGACGGGCACGAGTATCGCCGCTGCGCGTGCTCAGCGCAGGCGGCGGATGCGCCAGGCGACCATGATCTGCAGCACGCCGTAGAGCAGGCTGCCGATGCCGACCCACAGCGTGGTGACGGCAATGCCTGCCATCGGATTGGCCACCATCATCGCGCCGAGCACGATCGCCAGCACGCCGCTGAGGATCAGCAGCCACTCGCCCTGGATTTCCTTGCGCACCCGGATCGCGAACACGATGCGGTAGATGCCGGCGACGATCAGCCAGGCGGCCAGCAACAGGATCAGCACACTGGCCGTGGCCAGCGGGTTGAGCACGGCCAGCACACCGAATGCCACCGAGGCCAGCGCGTAGACCAGCAGCCACCCGCGCGGCACGCCACTGCGGCCAAACAGCGCGAACAGGCTGATCAGGCCTTCCACCAGCGCCATCACGCCGATCGCCCAGGCCAGTGCGGTCGCGGCCGAGAGCGGCCGTGCAATCGCGATCAGGCCGAAGACCACGGCGACCACGCCGTACAGCATCAGCACCCACCAGCTGCGGCCGATGGCAGTGAGAAGCGGTGAGGTGCGCGGATCCGGCGGCAGGTTCATGGGACGTCCTTGCGAGGGTGATGACCGCCCGATGGTACGTCCTGGCAGCGTGCAAGGCGCGGCAACGGCGCTTACGGCACGCGCGCACAGACCCAGACCTGCATCGGCCCGGCACCGGCGTACTGCAGCGCGCGCAACGCGGCATCGGTGGTTGCCCCGGTGGTCATCACATCGTCGAGGATCGTCAGCCCGGCGGGTGGATGGCCGCGTACCGCGAACGCATCGCGCAGATTGCAGCGCCGGGCATCCGCATCCAGGTTCGATTGCGCCACGGTCTCGCGGGTACGCTGCAGCCCGTTCCAGAGCGGGCAGCACAGCCCGCGCGCCAGCGGCTTGCTCAGTTCCAGCGCCTGGTTGTAACCGCGCTGGCGCAACCGGCGGCGGTGCAGTGGCATCGGCTGCAGCGGCCCGGCCAGAAACGGCGGCACGCGCTGCAGCATGAGCTGCGAGAGCAACCGTCCCGCGGCCAGGTCCTGGTGGAATTTGAACCGGATCAGCAACCGGTCGATCGGCGGCGCGTACAGGAACGCGGCACTGGCCGCCGCCTGGCGGGGATACTCGTCCACGCAACGCTCGCAGTGATCCCCCGCTGCATCACCGGGATCGTTCGCCATCAACGGCAGTGCGCAGCGACGGCAGGCACGGTCGTTCCACGGTAGCGCCTGATGACAGGCGCGGCACAGATCCATCCCGTCCTCGCCCGGGCACTCGCAGACCAGGCAGCGCAGCGGCAGGATCTGCCAGCCGAGCCAGCCCAAGGCTCCGTAAACTTTTGATAAGGCCATATGGTTGACAGATGCAGGCAGCCTCACCAGACTGCCGCCCTTTCGTTCCACTATCTGTCAGGACACCCCCATGGCTTCTGTCATCCGACACGACTGGCACCGCGAGGAACTGCTGGCGCTGTTCGCGCTGCCCTTCCCGGTGCTGCTGCACCGCGCGGCCAGCGTGCACCGCGAGCAGTTCGATCCGGCGGAAGTGCAGGTCTCGACCCTGCTGTCGGTCAAGACCGGCGGCTGCCCGGAAGACTGCGCGTACTGCCCGCAGGCGCAGCGCTACAGCACCGGGTTGGATGCACAGAAGCTGATGGCCACCGACGACGTGGTCGCCAAGGCCCGCCAGGCCAAGGCGGCGGGCGCCTCGCGGTTCTGCATAGGCGCGGCCTGGCGTTCGCCCAAAGACCGCGATATCCCCAAGGTGGCGGCGATGATCCGCGAGGTGAAGGCACTCGGCCTGGAGACCTGCGCCACGCTGGGGATGCTCAGCGGCGAACAGGCCACCGCCCTGCGCGACGCCGGGCTGGACTACTACAACCACAACCTGGATACCGCGCCGGATTACTACGATTCGATCATTCACACGCGCCAGTACCAGGACCGCCTGGACACGTTGGCGCACGTGCGCGATGCCGGGCTGAAGACCTGCTGCGGTGGCATCGTCGGCATGGGCGAGACCCGCGAGCACCGCGCCGGCCTGCTGCTGGCGCTGGCCACCCTGCCCGCGCACCCGGATTCGGTGCCGATCAACCGGCTGGTGCAGGTGGCCGGCACGCCCCTGCACGGCACCGCCGAACTGGACCCGTTCGAGTTCGTGCGGATGGTCGCGGTGGCCCGCATCGCCATGCCCCGCGCGATGGTGCGGCTCTCGGCCGGGCGCGAGGCGATGAGCGACGAGCTGCAGGCGCTGTGCTTCCTGGCCGGGGCCAACTCCATCTTCTACGGCGAAAAGCTGCTCACCACCGGCAACCCGGACACCGAACGCGACCTGGCCCTGTTCGCGCGGCTGGGCCTGCGCCCGATGCCGGTCACGGTGGATGCCGACGGGCACGACCACCCAGGCACGGTCCACGCCGACATCACCGCCGGCGGCCGCGGCGGGCGGGCGGCCTGAGCCCCGAGCAGCGGGCCCGGCAACCGGGTACGCTAACGGCCCACCCGGACCCCCTGACGACCATGGCCCGCCCTGACCTGCACGACCGCATCCAGGCCCAGCGCAAGCTCCGCGACGCGCAGGGGCGCCTTCGCGTGCGCCGCGTGGTGAACCGGCGCGATGGCGTGCGGCTGGACGTCGATGGCCAGTGGCTCACCGGTTTCTGCAGCAATGACTATCTGGGCCTGTCGCAGCAGTTCGGCGTGGTCAGCGCATTGCAGGATGCTGCCGCGCGCGAAGGCACCGGCGCCACCGGATCGCACCTGATCTGCGGCCACCACGCGCTGCATGACGCGCTTGAACGGGAAATGGCCGATTGGCTCGGCTATCCCCGTGCGCTGCTGTTCGGCAGTGGTTTCGCCGCCAACCTCGCGGTGCAGCAGGCGCTGCTCAGCGAAGAAGACGATGTCTGCGTGCAGGACCGGCTCAACCACGCCAGCCTGCTCGATGCATCGCGCCTGGCCGGTTGCCGCCTGCGCCGCTACCCGCATCTGGATACCGAAGGCGCGCTGCGCCAACTCAAGCACGCGCCCAACGGCGCGGCGATGCTGGCCACCGACGGCGTCTTCAGCATGGACGGCGACATCGCCCCGCTGCGATCCCTGACGCTGGTGGCGCGCATGCAGGAAGCGCTGCTCTACGTCGATGACGCGCACGGCATCGGCGTGGTCGGCGAACACGGCCGCGGCTGCGTGGCCGATGCGGGCCTGGGTGTGAACGATGTGCCGCTGCAGCTGGCCACGCTCGGCAAGGCGCTTGGGGGCAGCGGTGCGGTCGTGCTCGGCGACGAGGCGATGATCCAGCACCTGGCCGAAACCGCGCGCCCCTACATCTACACCACCGCCGTGCCGCCGGCGCAGGCCGCCGCCGCCCTGGCCGCGGTGAAGCTGGCCCGCCGCGACGACTGGCGCCGCGAAAAGCTCACCGAACTGATTGGCATCTTCCGCACCGGCGCCCGCCAGCACGGCCTGGAACTGATGCCATCGGATACCCCGATCCAGCCCCTGCTGTGCGGCGCCGAATCGACGGTGATGGGCATGTCGGCCGCGCTGGAAGCCGCCGGTTTCCTGGTCAGCGCGATCCGTCCGCCCACCGTACCGGAGGGCAAGGCGCGCCTGCGGGTGACCCTGTCCGCCCTGCACGCACCCGCCGAGGTGCGCGCACTGGTCGATGCGATCGCGCACGCCCGCGACACCGTGGTGCAGCCGCCATCGCTGACTGCCCTGACCGCGTGACAGCGCTGGGTTGAGCATGCAGATCGATGTCATCGGCCAAGGCCCCGCGCTGGTCCTGATCCACGGCTGGGCCCTGCACGGCGGCGTGTTCGCGCCGTTGGTGGACCGCCTGTCGGCGCACCTGCAGCTGCACCTGGTGGATCTGCCCGGCCACGGCGCCAGCCGCGATGACACCACGCCGCTGCGCCTGCCGTACGTGGTCAACGCCATTGCCGCCGCCACGCCGCCGGCGGTCTGGTGCGGCTGGTCGCTCGGCGGGCTGTTCGCGCTGCATGCGGCCGCGACCCTGCCCCAGGTGCGTGCCCTGGCGATGATCGCCGCCACGCCGCGTTTCGTGCGCGGCGACGATTGGCCGCATGCGGTGGAGCCGGCGGTGTTCGAACAGTTCGGTCAGGACCTCGCGCAGGACTATCGCGGCACGCTGGAGCGCTTCCTCGCGCTGGATGCGATGGGCTCCGAACACGCCCGCCAGGAACTGCGCACGCTGCGCGAGATGCTGGTCGCGCGCGGTGCGCCGGCCCCACGTGCGTTGCAGGAGGGCCTGCGCCTGCTGGAGAACACCGATCTGCGGGGCGCCCTGGCCCAGCTGGGCAAGCCCAGCCTGTGGCTGGCCGGCCAGCGCGATCGGCTGGTCTCGGCGCGGGCCATGCAGGCTGCCGCCGCGCTGGCGCCGGGCGCGCAGGCGCATGTGATCGCCCAGGGCGGGCATGCGCCCTTCCTCGGCCATACCGACGAAGTGGCCGCGCAGCTGCAACACTTTGTTGCCGCGCTGCCTTGACCTGTTCCGGCCGCGCATCGCCGATCATGTACGCCTGCCTTTCCCCACAGGACTGACCCCATGGATCTTGGAATCGCCGGCCGCTGGGCCCTGGTCTGCGCCGCCAGCAAAGGCCTCGGGCTGGGCTGTGCACGCGCACTCGCCCGCGAGGGCGTCAACGTGGTCATCGCCGCGCGCGGTGAAGCGGCCCTGGAACGCGCCGTGCTCGAACTGCAGGCCCTGCCGGGCGCACGCAGGGTGATCGGCGTGGTTGCCGACATCACCACGCCGGAAGGCCGTACCGCCGCGCTGGCCGCGTGCCCGCAGGTCGACATCCTGGTCAACAACGCGGGGGGCCCGCCGGCGGGCGATTTCCGCCAGTTCACCCGCGAGGACTGGATCGCCGCGCTGGATGCCAACATGCTGGCCCCGATCGAGCTGATCCGCACCACGGTGGATGGCATGATCGAGCGTGGTTTCGGCCGCGTGGTCAACATCACCTCTTCTTCGGTGAAGGCCCCGATCGACATCCTCGGGCTCTCCAACGGGGCGCGCTCCGGGCTGACCGGGTTCGTGGCCGGGCTGGCACGCAAGACCGTCGCCCACAACGTCACCCTCAACAATCTGCTGCCGGGCCAGTTCGATACCGATCGCCTGCGCGGCAACTTCGCGTACCTGGCGCAGCAGCAGGGCATCGATGCCGGCCAGCTGGCCGAGCGCAAACGCACGCATATTCCCGCCGGCCGCTTCGGCACCGCCGATGAGTTCGGTGCCGCCTGCGCCTTCCTGTGCAGCGCACAGGCCGGCTATATCACCGGGCAGAACCTGCTGATCGATGGCGGCGCCTACCCCGGCACCTTCTGAGTCCACCCGCACCACCGTTTTGAGCCGTGAGTACCCCATGACGTCCAGCTTCGATCCCCATCATGTCCGCCGCGCCTTCTCGCGCGCCGCCAGCAGTTACGACGCCGCCGCGGCGCTGCAGCGCGAGGTGGAAAAGCGCCTGCTCGAATCGCTGGATTACCTGGAAAGCCGCCAGCCGCAGGTGGTGCTCGATGTCGGCAGCGGCACCGGCCATGCCAGCGCGCTCATGAAGAAGCGCTGGCCGAAGGCACAGGTGATCGCGCTGGACCTGGCCCAGCCGATGCTGCGCGAGGCGAAGAAGCAGGCCGGCTGGTGGAAGCCGTTCTCGCGGGTGTGCGGCGATGCGCAGGCGTTGCCGGTGCTGGACCAGAGCGTGGATGTGATCTTCAGCAACCTGTGCCTGCAGTGGGTGGAGGATCTGCCGGCGGTGTTCGCCGGGTTCCGCCGCGCGCTCAAGCCCGGGGGCCTGCTGCTGGTCTCCACGTTCGGGCCGGAGACCCTGATCGAACTGCGCGATGCGTTCGCCGCCGCCGACGACGTACCGCACGTCAGTCGCTTCGCACCGATCGCACAGTTCGGCGATGCGCTGATGATGTCCGGCTTCCGCGATCCGGTCCTGGACCGCGACCTGTTCACCCTGACCTACGACGACCTGACCGCGCTGATGCGCGAACTGCAGGCGATCGGCGCCACCAACGCGCGCCAGGACCGCCGCCACACGCTGACCGGGCGCGGGCGCTTCGATGCCGCGCGCGCAGCCTACGAGCCGCTGCGGCGCGAAGACGGCAAGCTGCCCAGCAGCTGGGAAGTGATCTACGCACACGCGTGGGCGCCGGAAGGCGGCGCGCCGATCCGCGAGCGGGGGCACGATGTCGCCACGGTGCCGATCTCGGCGATTCCGATCCGCCGCAAAACGCCCTGAGCCGACCACGCTGATCGCGTAGAGCCGACCGTTGGTCGGCTGGACCGCCGAGCCACCATGCGTCCAGCCGACCAACGGTCGGCGCTACGACGGGAACAGATCGCGATGGAAGAAGTAGATTTCCTGCGCCAGGAACCGCCAGCTGGTGTGGAAGCTGCGGAAGCGCGTGCTCGGCGTGGACGAGGCCAGCGCATCGATGCCCAGCTCGCGGCACAGGCGCAGCGCGCGGGCCATGTGCAGCGGGTCGCTGACGATGATCACGCGGTGCAGCTTGCGCTGATCCATCAAGCGCCGCGCCTCGATCAGGTTCTGTCGCGTGGTGCGTGAAGCGGTCTCGATCAGGATCGCATCGTCGGGGACGCCCTGCTTGAGCGCGTAGCGGCGCGCCACCTGTGATTCGGAAAAGCGTGCGCCGGTGCCGCCGTAGCCGCCGGTGAAGATCAGCAGCGGCGCATAGCCCTGCTGGTACAGGTCCAGCCCGTGCCGGATGCGCTCTTCGAACACCGGCGACGGCTTGGCGTCATAGGCCGCGGCGCCGAGCACGATGATCGCATCGGCCTTCTGCGCCTGATCGCGCTCGCCGATCCAGACGATCCACGCGGTGACCCCAAGCAGCCACACCGCCAGCACGATGCACAGCCGCCACAGCCACCCGAACAACCCCACCCGCGTGCGCCGGCTCATGCCGCGCCCCACGGCAGGGCATCCAGATCGACATTGCCACCGGACAGCACCACGCCGACCCGTTTGCCGGCAAAGCGCGCCGGTTCGGCGAGGATCGCCGCCAGGGCGATGGCCGAGGATGGCTCCACCACCTGCTTGAGCACCTGCCAGATCTGCCGCATTGCGGCCACGGTGGCCGCATCGGCGACGGTGATGACCTGCGCCGCGCCCTGCAGCAGGGCGAAGTTGGGCGCGCCGAGCGTCCCGCGCAGGCCATCGCAGACGGTGTCGGGGGTGAAGTCGATGCGGCGCTCGCCAGCCGCCAGCGAGCGCGCGGTATCGGCCGCGCCCAGCGGTTCGGCCAGCACCAGCCCGGTCGCCGGGGCGACCGCCTGCAGCGCCAGCCGCGTGCCCGAGGCCAGGCCACCGCCGCCCACCGGCACCACCATCATGTCCAGGCCCTCGCTGGCGTGCACCAGCTCCAGCGCAGCCGTGCCCTGGCCGGCAATGACCTGGGGGTCGGTATACGGATGCACCAGGGTCGCCCCGGTTTCGGCCTGGACCTGGGCGCACATCGCTTCGCGCGCGGCGATCGAGGCATCGCAGCGCCACAGCGTGGCCCCGTGACGGCCGATGTTGGCCAGCTTGGCGGCCACCGCGCCGTCGGGCACGACCACGTGGCAGGCGATGCCGCGGGTGCGGGCGGCCAGCGCCAAGGCCGCGCCATGGTTGCCGGATGAGTGGGTGACCACCCCGCGCCGCGCCTGCGCCTCCTCCAGCGCCCAGACGGCATTGCAGGCACCGCGGAACTTGAACGCCCCGCTGCGCTGCAGATGCTCGGCCTTGAAGAACACGGTGGCGCCGGTCATCGCATCCAGCGTGCGCGAGCGCAGTACCGGCGTCACGCAGGCGTGCACGGCAATGCGCGCCGCCGCCGCCAGCACGTCGTCAACACAGGGCAAGGGTGAATCGCTCATGACGCAAGATTAACGTATGCCCCACGTCCACACCCGCCTGGATGAACGTGTCAGCATGGCAACCATTCATTCGGATCGGGCCGAGTTAAGGGCCGATTCAATGCCCTGGGCGGAAGCTGGCCCTACAGCCCTTTGGGGGGACCCCATCATGAAAATGCGCCTTGTTCTTGCCGGTGGCCTGTTATTGGCCCTGTCCGGCTGCGCGACGTACGACTATGTCGGCGGTGGCGGTGGCGGCGGCAATGGCTACTACCACGGCGCACCTTCGGTCGAGTATCGCTACCCGGCCGGGTATCCCTACGGATACGGCAGCGGCTACTACGGGGGTGGCTACTACGGTTACGGCGGTGGGTATGGCGGTGGCTACGGCTATCCGGTGTATCGCCCGTACCCGAACTATCGCCCGCCGCACAATCATCGGCCGCCGCCGCGCCCCGGCAACGGCAACGGCAACCCCACCCGTCCGCCGGATCGCCCGCGTCCGAACAACGGCGGCTCGCCGTGGCGGAACATGGATTCGGTCGGTGGCCCGCGCCGCCCGCAGCAGCGGCAACAGCAGCGCCCGTCGCCGCCGCCCCAGGCACGCCCGGCCCAGGCACCGCGTCCGTCTGCGCCGAGGATGAACGGTTCCCCGTGGCGGAATCTCAACAATGCGAACCAACGCACAGTTGAGCCTTGAGATGGCTTGATTTTCACGCGCCCGGCAGTTCACTCTAGCCGGGCGGTGACAGTCACGGTCACAAAGTGCCAAAAGCGACAAGTGGCGTCACATTCGGCTCTATGTCGATATCCGCCAGGAACATCTGGATCCCCCCTGTTCCGGCCCTGTCGGATGTCGGCACCTACAACGCAGAAGGCCCCGCCAATGGCGGGGCCTTTTGTATCTGGCGCCCATGAAACCGGCGCGGGCCGGCAAAAAAACAGGGCCGGCAGTCCCCCGACTACCGGCCCCTCTGCTTCCCCACGATGCGCTTGGACCGGCCCCTGTTCCAATTCCGGTCCGTTACGCACAAGGCGCATGCCATCCTGGGTGCTATTGGGTTATCTGCAGAAAACGTGCCAACTTGAGGGTGGATGTCATGGCCCCCGACGAATGGCGCTAAAATCGCCACCCGCGCCCTGCCTCCAGGGCTGATCCGGGCCGCCCGGCCCCGTCCCGAGTTCCTCCGCCATGACTGACACCTTCTACCGCTACGACGTGATCGTCATCGGCGGCGGCCACGCCGGCACCGAGGCCGCGCTGGCGGCCGCGCGCAGCGGTGCGCGCACCCTGCTGCTGACCCACAACGTGGAAACGATCGGCGCGATGAGCTGCAACCCGGCCATCGGCGGGATCGGCAAGGGCCACCTGGTCAAGGAAATCGACGCCCTGGGCGGCGCGATGGCGCATGCCGCCGACCGCGCCGGTATCCAGTGGCGCACGCTCAATGCCTCCAAAGGCCCGGCCGTGCGCGCCACGCGCTGCCAGGCCGACCGCAATCTGTACCGGATGGCGATCCGCCAGATCGTCGAAGCCCAGTCCAACCTGACGGTCTTCCAGGCGGCGGTCGATGACCTGATCATCGAAGGCGATGCCGTGCGCGGTGCGATCACCCAGACCGGGCTGCGCTTCAGCGCGGCCGCGGTGGTGCTTACCGCCGGCACCTTCCTGGCGGGCAAGATCCACGTCGGTGAAACCCAGTACGCCGCCGGTCGCATGGGCGACCCGCCGGCAACCACGCTGGCCGCGCGCCTGCGCGAGCGCCCGTTCGTGATCGACCGCCTCAAGACCGGCACGCCGCCACGGATCGACGGCCGTTCGCTGGATTACACCGTGATGGAAGAACAGCCCGGCGACGATCCGCGCCCGGTGATGTCCTTCCTCGGCAGCGTGGACGAGCACCCTGCGCAGGTGAGCTGCTGGATCACCCACACCAGCGAGCGCACCCACGAGATCATCCGCAACGCCCTGCACCGCTCGCCGCTGTACAGCGGCCAGATCGAAGGCATCGGCCCGCGCTACTGCCCCTCCATCGAGGACAAGGTGGTGCGTTTCGCCGAAAAGGCCAGTCACCAGATCTTCGTCGAGCCGGAAGGGCTGGATGTGGTCGAAATCTACCCCAACGGCATCTCCACCTCGCTGCCCTTCGATGTGCAGCTGGAACTGGTGCGCAGCATGCGTGGCTTCGAGAACGCGCACATCACCCGCCCCGGCTACGCGATCGAATACGACTTCTTCGATCCGCGCGGGCTGAAGAACACGTTGGAGACCAAGACCGTCAGCGGCCTGTTCTTTGCGGGCCAGATCAACGGCACCACCGGCTATGAAGAAGCCGCCGCGCAGGGCCTGCTGGCCGGGCTCAATGCCGCGCGCTTCACCCGTGACGACGCCGGCTGGTGCCCGCGCCGCGATGAGGCCTACCTGGGCGTGCTGGTCGACGATCTGATCACCCACGGCACCAACGAGCCGTATCGCATGTTCACCAGCCGCGCCGAGTACCGGCTGCAGCTGCGCGAGGACAACGCCGATGTGCGCCTGACCGGCCTCGGCCGCGAGCTGGGCCTGGTCGACGACCGCCGCTGGGCCGCCTTCCAGACCAAGCAGGACGCCGTGACGCAGGAAACCGCACGGCTGCGTGCGCTGTGGGCCACGCCGGGCAATGCGCTGGGCCGCGAAGTGGAGGCCACGCTGGGCGTGGCGGTCAGCCGCGAAACCAATGTGCTGGATCTGATCAAGCGCCCGGAACTGGACTACGCCACGCTCATGCAGGTGCCCTCGCTTGGCCCGGCCGTGGCCGATGCCAAAGTCGCCGAGCAGGTCGAGATCGGGGTGAAGTACGCCGGCTACCTGGACCGCCAGCGCGACGAGATCGAACGCCAGCAGCGCCACGAGAACACCGCGATCGCGGCCGATTTCGATTACGCCGGCGTGCGCGGCCTCTCGGCGGAAGTGCAGCAGAAACTCGAACGCGTGCGGCCGCAGACCCTCGGCCAGGCCCAGCGCATCCCCGGCATGACCCCGGCGGCGATCTCGCTGCTGCTGGTGCATCTGGAGCGCGCGCGCCGCACCCGCGCCGCGTAACACAGTACCCACCGCCGGTAGAGCCGACCGTTGGTGTACGGGTATCGGCGGGTGGCGGGCGCCCCCGCGCTATCATCGGGGGCCGGGACAACGCTGCAGGCGGCGTCCCAGCCCCTGCGTTGCCGGAGTTTGCGCATGTCCCCGATCCGCCCCTTCCTCGACAAACTGCCCGTGCTCGGCGAGCGCGTCTACATCGATCCGGCCTGCACGATCATCGGCGATGTGGTGCTGGGCGATGACGTCTCGGTGTGGCCGGGTACGGTGATCCGCGGCGATGTGAACCACGTGCGGATCGGTGCGCGCAGCAACATCCAGGACGGCACCATCATCCACGTCAGCCACCACAGCCCGTTCAACAAGGGCGGCTACCCGACGATCATCGGTGAGGGCGTCACGGTCGGCCACGGCACCATCATCCATGCCTGCACGATCGGCGATTACTGCCTGATCGGCATGGGCGCCTGCATCCTGGACGGCGCGACGGTGAGCACCCATGGCTTCCTCGGCGCCGGCGCGGTGCTCGGCCCGGGCAAGGTGGTCGGCGAAGGCGAACTGTGGCTGGGCAACCCGGCACGGCTGGCGCGCACGCTCAGCGACAAGGAGATCGAGTCGCTGCATTACTCGGCCGATCACTACGTGCGCCTGAAGGACCAGTACCGGGGTTGATTGCGGTAAAGTCCTCAGCCGACCAGGAAGCAGTCGAGAACCGCATGCCCCCGCTGGCAGACCGGAGAGGAATCCGGCGTCCCCCGTGGCCTTCCGTACGATCCACCGTGAAGCGCCGCCGATGAGCGCACCCATGCTGGATACCTACCGGGAGGTCATCACCCCTGAAGGCGTGCCCCTGCACCTGCCGGTCGCCGGGCCGTTGCCGCGTGCGCTGGCGTGGGCGATCGACTTCGTGATCCGGGTCGGCGCATTGATGATGCTGAGCATTCCGCTGGCCTTCCTCGGCGGGTTCGGCCAAGGGCTCTACCTCGGCCTGATGTTCCTGCTGATGTGGGCCTACACCATCGTCCAGGAAGCCTGCTGGGGCCGCACGCTGGGCAAGCGCGCGATGGGCCTGCGCGTGGTCGCGCGCGATGGTGGACCGATCGGCTGGATGAGCGCGATCACCCGCAACCTGCTACGCACCGTGGACATGCTGCCGTTCGGCTACGCGCTGGGACTGCTGTCGAGTCTGTTCGATGCGCATGGCCGCCGCCTTGGCGATCTGGTCGCCGGCACCGTGGTGATCCACCAGGGCGCAGCGCCGCTGGGGGGTACCGTGCCGGTCGGCAGCGTGCTGCCCCCGCCGCAGCCCCTGCAGCCGGCCGAACAGGCTGCCGTGGTCGCCTTCGCCGAACGCGCGCCGCGGCTATCGGCCCCGCGCCAGCAGGAGCTGGCCGACGTCGCGTCGCCACTCACCGGCAGCCACGGCCAGCTCGGCGTGCTGCGCCTGTATGCGATGGCCAACTGGCTGCTGGGGCGGCGATGAGACAGGAGCAGTTCGTCGCCCGCTACCAGGCCGAATGGCAGGCGCTGGAGGAGTGGCTGGCCCAGCGCGGTGAGCGCCCGCGGCAGGCGCGCCGGCAGCCGGTCCACGAGGGCCTGGACGATGGTGATTTCCCGCAACGCTACCGCCGCCTGTGCCAACAGCTGGCACTGGCGCGTCGGCGCGGTTACAGCCCGCAGCTGGTGGCACGCCTGCAGCAGTTGATGCAGCAGGGCCACACGTTGCTCTACCGCACCCCGCGTCCGCAGTGGCAGCGAGCACTCGCCTTCCTGTTCGCCGATTTCCCGCAGCTGGTGCGCAGCCAGGCGCGCAGCATGTGGGTAGCCGCAGCGTTGTTCGTGGTGCCGCTGGTGGGCAGCTTCGCGCTGATCCTGTGGCGCCCCGAGCTGATCCATCTGCTGATGGACAACGCGCGCATCGCCGAATTCGAACGCATGTACGACCCGGCCTCGCCGAACCTGGGCCGCGACAGCGGCACCAACTGGACGATGTTCGGCTACTACATCATGAACAACATCAGCATCGGCCTGCGCACGTTCGCCTTCGGGCTGATCGCCGGCGTCGGCACGGTGTTGGTGATGCTTTTCAACGGCGTCGGCATCGGATCGGTCGCCGGCCATCTGCAGCACGTCGGCCACGGCGATCCGTTCTGGCGCTTCGTGGCGGGCCACGGCGCGTTCGAACTGACCGCGATCGTGATCGCCGGCGGCGCTGGATTGCAGCTGGGCATGAAACTGCTCGCGCCCGGCCGCCGGCGTCGCATCGATGCGCTGGTCGAGGGCGGTGTGATCGGGGCCAAGCTGTGCGTTGGGGTCGCGGCGATGTTGCTGATCGCCGCCTTCATCGAAGCGTTCTGGTCCTCTATCGCGGCGATTCCGGCCTGGGGCAAATACAGCGTGGCGGCCGTGCTGTGGACCGCGGTGTTGGTGTGGTTGTGGCGCGGCGGACGCGGAGCGGCCGATGCAGATTGACCGGCTCAACATCGTCCTTCGCGCACGCTCCGGCTGGGAAGCCATGGAGCTGGGCATGGCCCTGGTGCGCCGGCATGCCGCGGCGATCTGGGCGCCGTGGGTCATCGTGTCGCTGCCGGTGTTCGTGTTGCTCAACGCGCTGGCCTGGTGGACCGACAGTTTCGGCTGGGCCTGGTTGGCGATGTGGTGGCTCAAGCCGTTGTTCGAGCGCATCGCGTTGTATGTGATCTCGCGCGGGGTGTTCGGCGATGCATCCACCACCCCGCAGACATTGCGCGCGCAGCGCACGTGGGGCTGGGAGGGCTTCTGGGGCTATCTGGGCTGGCGGCGCCTGAGTCCGCTGCGCTCGGTGCTGCTGCCGGTGAATCTGCTGGAGGGCACCGACGCCGCGCATCGTCGCCAACGTCGGCGCGCCATCGCCGGTGGCGCGATGGGCCATGCCGTACTGCTGACGCTGGTGTGCATGGTCTTCGAGATCGTGCTGGTGGTCGGCGGCATCGCCGCGGTGTTCCTGTTCATCCCGGTGGACCTGTTGTCCGAGTCCTGGCGCGCGGCGTGGGAACTGGCCAAGCAGGACATGCCGGCGTGGATGCAGCTGGGCGTGAACCTGCTGTTCTGGTTGGCCGCCACACTGATCGGGCCGTTCTATGTCGGTGCCGGCTTCGGCCTGTATCTGGACCGGCGTACGCAGATGGAAGCATGGGACCTGGAGATCGCCTTCCGGCGCCTGCATGCACGGTTGCAGCGCGCTGCGCCACTGCTGGTGCTGGCCCTTGTGCTGGTCTGGCCGGGCGCGGCACTGCACGCCCAACAGGCACCGGCGCAGTCGAACACCAAGGGTGCGTTGCCGACGCCGGCCGATGACGCTCCGTCGCCTGCGCAGGACGCCGATACGGCTTCGGACGCGGACGCGGTCGCGGATGCCGACGGTGGCGAAGACGATGACGCCGATGACCCGCCGCGTACGTACGACAATGATCCGGACAACACGCCCCCGGTCATCTTTGGCGCTGAAGCGGTGGATACGGCTGGCTTCCGCCAGGCCGTGCAGCGCGCGTATGAAGACCCGCTGCAGAGTCCGACCCGTGAGGTCACCGAGTGGACGCGCATCGAGCGCGATGCAACCGAGGCGGAGAAGGCGAAACGTGAGGCCGCGGCCAAGGCCAATGGCCAACGCGGCAGCAAGGGGCCGCTGTTGCCGGCCCGGATCGCCGAATGGACGCTGTGGGCGGTGGTCGGGGTCCTGGTGTTGCTGCTGCTGGCCACCGCACCGCGATGGCTGCCGTGGCTGCGCGGCTCCGGCCAACGCCGCCGGGCAAAGGCGGCGGCCGTGGTGGAAGAGCCGATCCGGGTACCGGACGTGGCGCCGCCCGATCCCGCCGCGCGTGCGCGTGCCCTGTGGCAGGAGGGCCGCCCACGCCAGGCGCTGGCGCTGCTGTACCGCGCGAGTGTGGAGTCGATGAGCGAACGGGCGCAGATCAACCTGCCCCCGGGTGCGACCGAGGCCCAATGCCTGCGGGCCTCGCGACGGATGCCGGCCGAGGCCGACCGCAGCCTGTTCGCGCGCATCGTGCGGGTCTGGCAATACGCGGCCTATGCCGGCCGACTGCCCAGCGATGATGACTTCGATGCGCTGGCGACGATTCTGCAGGCCCAGTTCGGGTGGCGCGCGTGAGCGCCCGCCTGCGCTGGCTGCTGGTCGGCCTGGGCCTGCTGGTGATCGGCGTACCGCTGGCGATCCTGTTCCTGCGCACCCACGAGCGGGTGACGCACACAGAGCACCTGCCGCCACAGGGCGAAGCCAGCTACAACCCGCTGTACGTCCTCGGCCAGGCGCTGCGTGCGGACGGGCTGACCGTGCAGTCGCGGCCACGCCTGGACCTGACCCGGATGCCGCTGGCGCCGGGCGATACCCTGGTGCTGCTGCAGGACAGCGCGGAAGTGCCCGCACCTGCCGTAGCAACGCTGATGGCCTGGGTGGAGCGTGGTGGGCACCTGATCGTGCGCACGCCACCGGTGGGCAAGGACACCGCCCGCAATGGCCCGCTGCTGGACGCGCTCGGCGTGGACAGCGCGGACCGCGGAAGCTATTGCCAGCAGTTCCACGTGCGCGATGACCCGCAGCATGTGGAGTTCTGCACTGGCCGCCGCTTCGCGGTGGAGCCACCCGCGGGCATGGGGCTCGAGCGCGAGTGGGGCCACGCGGCCAATCGGGTCTTCGCCCGCCTGCGCCACGGCCAGGGGCGCATCGATGTGCTGGCCGACATGGCCTTCATGCAGGGCAAGGGCCGGCCCAACCCGACCGTTCCGCCAAACGCTGCCAACGCCCTCGTTGATGGCCTGCACGACAAAGCCCACCGCGATCTCACCCGCTACGTGCTGGCGCCCAACTACGGCAAGGGCACGATGTGGCTGGTCTACGCTTCGCGCCCGCCGTCGTTGTGGAACCGCGTGTTCTACCTCGGCTGGCCGGTGTGGGCGCCGTTGCTGCTGGCCCTGCTCGGCTGGCTGTGGCAGCGCACCCAGCGCCTGGGCAGTGAATTGCCCTCGCCTGCCGCGGAACGCCGCTCGCTGCTCGAACACATCCGCGCCAGCGGCGACCACCTGTTGCGCTTTGGCAAGGCACCGCTGTTGTATGACGCGGTCCGCCGCGCGTTCCTGGCGCGTCTGCGGCGGCGTTCGCCGAGTGCGGCCGCACTGACCGGCGAGGCCCGGGTACAGGCCGTCGCCACCTTGCTGCAGTGGTCGCACGAGCGCGTGCAGACCGCCTTGACCCCACCCGCTTCCCACGACGTCGCCGGCCTGCGCGACCGCATCCGCCTGCTGATCCAGATGAGAAACCTGCTATGACCGAGCCGACGCTTCCGCCGCCGTTGTCCCCGCCTGCCGTGACGCCATCCCCATCGCCGTTGTCCGAGCGCGTCGATGCCGTGCGCGAGGCCGTGGGCCGCGCCTTCATCGGCCAGCCCGAGGTGCTCGACCAGATCCTGATCGCGCTGCTGGCCGGCGGCCACGTGCTGATCGAAGGCGTGCCCGGGCTGGGCAAGACCCTGCTGGTGCGCGCCCTCGCCCAGGCGTTGGAGCTGGACTATGGCCGCGTGCAGTTCACCCCGGACCTGATGCCCAGCGATGTCAGCGGCCATGCGGTGTACGACCCGAAGACCGAGAGCTTCAAGATCCGTCGCGGCCCGGTGTTCACCAACCTGCTGCTCGCCGATGAAATCAATCGGGCCCCGGCCAAGACCCAGTCGGCCCTGCTGGAAGTGATGCAGGAAGGCCAGGTCACCATCGAAGGCAAGGCGTTCGCGCTGTCCCCGCCCTTCCTGACCCTGGCCACGCAGAACCCGGTCGAGCAGGAAGGCACCTACCCGCTGCCCGAAGCACAGCTGGACCGCTTCCTGCTCAAGGTGCTGATCGATTACCCGACGCTGGACGACGAGAAGCGCATGGTCGATGCGATCACCACCGGCCGCAGCGCGGCCGACTTCGATCTCTCGCAGGTGCCACGCGTGCTCAGCGGGGCCGAGGTGGTCGCGCTGCAGCAGGCGACCGCGGCGATCACGGTCGATCCGGAAGTGATCGACTACGCGGTGCGGATCGTGGCTGCCACCCGGCAGTGGCCGGGTATCGCCCTCGGCGCCGGGCCGCGCGGCAGCATCGCGCTGGTGCGTGCGGCGCGTGCGCAGGCGGTGCTGTCCGGCCGTGATTTCGTCACCCCCGATGACGTACGCGACATCGCCAAGCCGGCGTTGCGCCACCGCATTGCCTTGGCACCGGAACTGCAGATCGAAGGGCAAAGCGTCGACGATGCCTTGACCGCGCTGCTGGCCAAGGTGGACGCACCGCGCAAATGAGGGCGCGCGTCCTCCATCGCGAGCGATCGGCATGAGGCCGGGCGCGCTGCTGCTGGCATTGCTGGCCGGCTGGGGCCTGCTCGGCGTGCCGGTGGTGCTCGGTGCCTGGCCGCAGGCGGTCTGGTGGGCGATCGGTGGCGGCGTGGCGCTGATTGCGCTGGTGGACCTGCTGCGCCTGCGCCGCCAGCCCTCGCCGAGTGTGCACCGCGAGCTGCCGGAGTCGCTGGCACTGAACGTTGAACGCGAGGCGACGCTGCGGCTGGAATCGAGCCGGCACCAGCGCGTGGACGTGTTCGATCTGGTGCCCGGCGGCTGGAGCCTGCAGGGCCTGCCGCGGTCGCTGGCGCTCAAACCGATGGTCACCAGCAGCGTGGCGTACCGACTGACCCCGACCGCGCGTGGCCGTTTCGTGTTCGAGGGCGTGCACCTGCGCATGCACAGCGCGTGGCGGCTGTGGCATCAGCGGCGGCAGCTGCCGCCAGCGATGACGGTGCGCGTGTATCCCAACTTCGCGCCGCTCACCCGCTTCGCGCTGTTCAGTGCCGAACAGGCCTCGCGCCTGGTGGGTGCGCACCTCAAGCGCCGCCGCGGCGAAGGCACCGACTTCCACCAGATGCGCGAGTACCGCGTCGGCGACAGCCTGCGCCAGATCGACTGGAAGGCGACCGCGCGGGCGCGCAAGCTGATCTCCCGCGAATACCAGGACGAGAAGAACCAGCAGCTGGTGCTGATGATCGACACCGGCCGGCGCATGATGGCCAGCGAAGGTGGCCTGTCGCACTTCGATCATGTGCTCAACGCGGCGCTGGTGGTGTCCTACCTCGCGCTGCGCCAGGGCGACGGTGTGGGCCTGTTCGCGGCCGGGGGCGACAGCCGCTGGGTCGCGCCCAGACGCGGCATGGGCACCATCGATACCCTGCTGCGCGCCAGCTACGATCTGCAGGCGCAGCCGGTGGCCACCGATTACCTCGCCGCTGCCACCGAGTTGTCGCTGCGTCAGCGCCGGCGCTCGCTGGTGATGCTGGTCACCAACGTGCGCGATGAGGACATCGAAGATCTGCTCGCCGCAGTGCGCCTGCTGCAACGCCAGCACCTGGTGTGCGTGGCCAGCCTGCGCGAGCGCGCGCTGGACGATGCGCTGGCCCAGCCGGTGGAGACCCTGCAGGACGCCACCCAGGCCGGCGCGATCGCGCGTTACCTGCAGCAGCGCAGCGACGCACATGACGCGCTGCGCAGCCACCGGGTGATGGTGCTGGATGTCACCGCCGAAGCACTGCCCGGCGCGCTGGTGGAACGCTACCTGGCGGTCAAGCGGGATGGGTTGCTGTAACGATCAGAGATAGATGCGCGTCGGCGCTTCGTCGATGATCGCGTGCGGTACGAAGCGGGCGGTGTCGCGGGTGATCCGGCTGTTGTCTTCGCGGATGCCCATGCCACAGGCGTGGTCACCCACCACCCAACTGCCGATCAGCGGATAGCCGCCATCGAACGCGGTAAGCGGATGCGCGGCCTGGCGGATCGCCGGGCCGGTGTACGGGCCTTCGCTTTCCTGCCAGCTGCCATCGGCCAGGTGCATGGCCACATTGGCGCCCTCGCGTGAAAACAGCGGCTTGCGCACCCAGCCACGCGGCAGCTCGCTGCCATCGTCGAACTCGGCGGCGAGCAGGTTCGGGTGGCCACGGTGACGCTGCCACAGCAGCGGCAGCACGCCCTTGTTGCTGAGGATCGCCTTCCACGCCGGTTCCAGCAGCTGCACGCCCGAGGCGGGCAGCGCCTGGCCGAACGACTCGGTCATCAGGTCTTCCAGCGGGTACAGCTTGAACAGGCTGCCGATCACGGTGTCGTCGAGCGCGGTGAAACGCCCGTCCTCGGACAGGCCGATATCCTCGATCGCGATCGCTTCGCCGCGCAGGCCGGCCTGGGCCGCGCAGTCGCGCAGGTAGGCGACCGTGCCCTGGTCTTCGTCCGACGCACCCACCGCGCTGAAATACAGCGGCGGCGGCAGCTGCGCGGCCAGTTCGCCGAAGCGTTCGACCAGCGCCTCATGGATCGCGTTGAACTGGTCGGCATCCGGCGGCAGCCGGTTCTGGTTGCGCTGGTCCTCCAGCCACTGCCACTGGAAGAACGAGGCTTCAAACAGCGAGGTGGGCGTGTCGTAATTCAGCTCGTAGAGTTTGGCCGGGCCGGTGCCGTCGTAGGCAAAATCCAGCCGCCCATACAGGTGCGGCTCGCGGCGACGCCAGCTGTCAGCGATCCAGTCGCGGAACGGCGGCGGGATCGCCAGCTGGTCCATCAGCTGCTGGCTGCCCACCACCTCGTCCACCAGGTCCATCGCCATCGCATGCAGCTCGGCGCTGGGATCTTCGATGTCCTGTTCGATCTGGCGCAGGGTGAAGGCGTAGTACGCGGTTTCATCCCAGTACGGCAGGCCATCGATGGTGTGGAAACGGAAGCCCGACTCTTCGGCCCGGGCGCGCCATTGGCTGCGCTCGGCGATACGCACGCGCTGCATCGATCAGCCGCCGAAGCTGCTGCGGTTGCTGCTGGTGTTGCCGAAGCCACCGCGGCTGGCGGTGACCGCCCGGTTCGGGGTGGCATTGACCGGGGCCAGGCCGGCCTTGCCGGCGCCGATGCCGCTGGCGGTGTTCATGCCACCGGTCGACGGACCCGGGCGTGCCCAGCCCTTGGCCTTGTCCTGGTAGGCCGGGCTCGCGGCCGGCTGCTGGGCCAGGCCTGCGCCGCCACGGTTGCTCAGCATCTGCGACATGAAGAAGCCCATCATCATCGGGCCGATGAACGAATGGCCGGTGGAGGTCTTCTGTTCCACGCACTGCTCGGCGTTGTATTCGGCCTCGCAGGCTTCACGCGTGGCGTACTTGGGGGCGGCATCGGCCGACTGCTTCTGCGCCTCGGCGAAGGCAGTGCGGCAGCTGGACGGATCGCCGGTGGCTTCGGTACAGGCCTGCACCGAGGTGTAGAGCCCTTCCTGCACCTGCACGGCCTCGTTCTTCTGGCAGGCGGTGAACAGCAGCGGCGCGGCGCTCATCAGCAGCAGCGCAGTGGTCCTGGAACGTTTCATGGCGTCATGCCCCCTAGTACGGTTATCTCCCCAATCATGCCTGATCGGGGCGAACAACCAAAACCGGCAAAGTCGCCCAGCTGAACGCGGTTTCAGGTTTTGCCCGGAAAACACCGGTGGCAACGGTTGCAAACGCAACCGGAATTTTTCGGCAGAATCGAGGTGAAACGCGCCCCCACGGCCCGCCAGATCCTGCCAGCCACCATGCCTGAATACCGCTCCCGCACCTCCACCGCCGGCCGCAACATGGCCGGCGCCCGCGCCCTGTGGCGCGCCACCGGCATGACCGATGGCGACTTCCACAAGCCGATCATCGCCATCGCCAACTCGTTCACCCAGTTCGTGCCCGGCCACGTGCACCTCAAGGACCTGGGGCAACTGGTGGCGCGCGAGATCGAGCAGGTCGGCGGCGTGGCCAAGGAGTTCAATACGATCGCGGTGGATGACGGCATCGCGATGGGCCACGACGGCATGCTGTATTCGCTGCCCAGCCGCGAGATCATCGCCGACTCGGTGGAGTACATGGTCAACGCGCATTGCGCCGATGCGCTGGTGTGCATTTCCAACTGCGACAAGATCACCCCCGGCATGCTGATGGCCGCGCTGCGGTTGAACATCCCGGTGGTGTTCGTCTCCGGTGGGCCGATGGAAGCGGGCAAGACGCGCTTGTCCGAGCACAAGCTGGATCTGGTGGATGCGATGGTGATCGCCGCCGATGAAAGCGCCAGCGACGAGAGGGTCGCCGAGTACGAGCGCAGCGCGTGCCCGACCTGCGGCTCGTGCTCGGGCATGTTCACCGCCAACTCGATGAACTGCCTGACCGAAGCGCTGGGGCTGTCGCTGCCCGGCAACGGCTCCACGCTGGCCACCCACGCCGACCGCGAGCAGCTGTTCCGCCGCGCCGGCCGCGTGGTCGTGGAACTGTGCCACCGCTGGTACGGCGGCGAAGACGTGGGTGCATTGCCACGCGGCATCGCCACCCGCGAAGCGTTCGAGAACGCGATGACGCTGGATATCGCCATGGGCGGCTCCACCAACACCATCCTGCATCTGCTGGCCGCGGCGCAGGAAGCGGAGGTGGACTTCGACCTGCATGCCATCGACGAACTCTCGCGCCGTGTGCCGCAGCTGTGCAAGGTCGCCCCGAACACGCCGAAGTACCACATGGAGGATGTGCATCGCGCTGGCGGTGTGTTCGGCATCCTCGGCGAACTCGCGCGCGGTGGCCTGCTGCATACCGACGTGCCGACCGTGCACAGCCGCACCCTGGCCGAGGCGATCGCACGCTGGGATGTCGCGGTGAGCACCGATGAAAAGGTGCACGATTTCTTCCGTGCCGGCCCCGCCGGCATCCCGACCCAGGTCGCCTTCAGCCAGGCCACGCGCTGGCCGACGCTGGACGTGGACCGTGCCGAGGGCTGCATCCGCGCCGTCGCGCATGCCTATTCGGCCGAAGGCGGGCTGGCGGTGCTGCGCGGCAATCTGGCCGTCGATGGCTGTGTGGTGAAGACCGCCGGCGTCGACGAATCCATCCACGTGTTCGAAGGCAACGCGCGCGTGTTCGAGAGCCAGGACGCCGCCGTGGCCGGCATCCTCGCCGATGACGTGGTGGCCGGCGACGTGGTGGTGATCCGCTACGAAGGCCCGCGCGGTGGCCCGGGCATGCAGGAGATGCTGTACCCGACCAGTTATCTGAAATCCAAGGGGCTGGGCAAGCACTGCGCCCTGCTCACCGACGGCCGTTTCTCCGGCGGCACCTCGGGCCTGTCGATCGGGCATGCCTCGCCGGAAGCGGCCTCGGGCGGCACCATTGGCCTCGTCCGAAACGGCGATCGCATCCGCATCGACATCCCCGCACGGCGCATCGATCTGCTGCTGGATGACGCCACGCTGGCCGCACGCCGCGCCGAGCAGGATGCACTGGGCTGGAAGCCGCGCGAGGCGCGCCCGCGCAAGGTCACCGGCGCGCTGAAGGCCTATGCGTTGCTGGCCACCAGTGCCGACAAGGGTGCGGTGCGGGACTTGGCGAAGCTGGAAGAGTAGGCCCACGCCATGCGTGGATGCGTGCAGTTTCAGGCTGCGGCGCGTTCTCATCGGAGAGCAGCCACGCATGGCGTGGCTCTACCCCGTTCTGATCGGAGAGCAGCCACGCATGGCGTGGCTCTACCCCGTTCTGATCGGAGAGCAGCCACGCATGGCGTGGCTCTACCGTTGTGAACGCCACGGCCACGTGGCTGTCTGATGCATCCCTACCCGATCACCCGCTTGAACGGCGGCAGTGAATCGATGATGCGCTTGCCGTAACGGCGGGTCAGCAGCCGCGAATCGAGGATGATCACGCGGCCGGTATCGGTGGAGGTGCGGATCAACCGGCCGGAGAACTGGGTCAGCGTGCGCAGCGCATGCGGGATCGCGATCAGGTTGAAGGCATTCAGGCCGCGGCTTTCGAACCACTCGCTCAGGGTGGAGGTCTGCGGGTCGGTCGGCACCGCGAACGGCACCTGGGTGATCACCACCGTGGTGCAGGCTTCGCCCGGCAGGTCGAGGCCTTCGCCGAAGGAATTGAGCCCGAACAGCACCGAGCCCTCGCCGGCCGAGGTACGCCGCAAGTGCTCGTCGATCATCTTCTGCTTGGCGGTTTCGCCCTGCACCAGCACCTGCTTGCGCTGCGCGGCCGGCATCAGCTCGGCCACCTTTTCCATTTTCCAGCGCGAGGTGAACAGCACGATGCTGCCCTTGCCCCAGTCCAGCTCCTTGACCAGGTACTTCGCGATTTCCTTGGGGTGACCTTCCTTGTCATCCGGGGTGACCGGGAATGCCGGCACGATCAGCTGCGCCTGGTTCGGCAGATCGAACGGCGAGGCCAGCGAGACCATCTCGGCCTCGGCCGGAATGCCGTTGTCGATCGCCAGCGCCTGGAAATCGCCACCGCCGGTGAGCGTGGCCGAGGTCATCACCACCGAGTCCACTTCGTCCCAGAGCAGCTTGCGCAGCACGTTCGCGGCCGAGACCGGTGAGCCATGCAGAATCAGATCGCCATCGCGCGAGAGGGTGATCCAGCGCGCGGTCGGCGGCTGGCCCTCCTTGTCCTCGCGGCGCCAGCCGGTCCACAGGTTGTGCTGCTGCTCGATCATCTCCAGCGCCATGCCGAGGTTGCGCTGCAGGCGCTCGCGCGCGGCATCCTCGGGCTTGCCTTTGGCCACCTGCGTCAGCGCGGCGTGCGCCCAGTTGAACAGCGCGCGGGTGTCGTCGGCGATGGCCTCGATATCCGGCATCCAGATGTCCGGCAGGCGGCCATTCGGAGCGCGCCACATCGGCTCCTGTGCGGAAGGATCCGGCCGCCAGCTGCGGTCGATCACATCGCGGAAGGCCTTGAGCTGCTTGCTGACCTTGGCGGCGGCTTCGATGGCCTCGTTGGGCAGCAGGTTGCCCAGCTTGTCCTTGTCCACCGCGCGGTAGGACGCGGCGATCAGCACCTGCAGGCGGCCGGTGCGCTTGGCCATTTCGTCCAGCGCGAGGCTGGCCGCGCCCTGGTCGATGGCGACGTTGCCGATGTGATGCCCTTCATCAAGCACCAGCAGCATGTCCGAGGGCGGGGCGATCAGCGGCTGGCCGTTGTCGCTCTCGCCGATCGACAGCGCCGACAACAGCAGCGCGTGATTGGTCACCACGATCTGCGCCTCGCGCACGGTGTTGCGCGAGCGCAGCACCGCGCACTGCGCCGAGTAGGCGCACTTGCGCCCGGCGCAGCCGGAGGCCGGCGTGGTGATGCGCGAGCGCAGCGTGTTGCTGATCGTTTCCGGCGCGTTGTCCAGGTCACCGTTCCAGCGGCCTTCCAGGAAGGCCTTGCTCAGCGACTGCGCCAGGTCCATCTCGATCGGCGCCAACGGCCGGTCGAACAACGGCTGTTCGTCGTCGAACATGCCTTCCTGCGCGCCATCGCCATGCGCTTCGGCCGCGTTGCGGGTGCACAGGTAACGGGTGCGGCCCTTGGCCAGCGCCACGGTGGCTTCGATGCCGGTGGCCTTGAGGAAATTGGGGATGTCGCGCTCGACCAGCTGCGACTGCAGCGCCACGGTGCCGGTGCTGATCACCAGTTTCTTCTTGGTCGCCAGCGCGATCGGCACGCCGGCGGTCAGGTAGCCCAGCGACTTGCCGACGCCGGTGGGCGCTTCGACCACGCCGACGCCGCCGCTGTGCGAGAGCGCACGCGACACCACGCCGATCATCTGGCTCTGCGAGCGCCGGGTGCTGAAGCCGGGGGTATTGGCCTGCAGCTTGGCGTAGGCATCGCGGATGGCGGCCTTCATGTCGTCGTTCAGGGCGCGGGGGGCTTCAACTTTTTCGGTCACGCCGGAGGACTGCCTGACTGGATCACGGCCCCCATTTTCTCACGACCCGGGGGCCGTGACCGGCGCCATTTTCCGCGCCGGTTCATATCCGTGACGCGGCCCACGTCAACACGGTGGACTGCGACAGCCTGCTGCACCCGCTCAGCGTGGCGGCAGCGGCGCAGCGGGGGGAACGGCGCGGCCGCGCAGCGCGCGGGTCATCGCCCAGACCAGCAGCACCAGCGCGAGCGCCTCGAACAGATTGAGCGCGAAGTGGCCGGCACCGAGCAGCTTGGACATCAGCTGCAGATTCTCGTAGTTGCCCTGCTGCACCATCCACATCGGCACCAGGTTCAGCACCAGGCCGGCCAGGGTGGTCAGCGCCATCACGCCCAGCGCAGCCAAGGCCACGCTGCGGATCGCGCCGCGCGGGGTATCCACCACCCAGACCACGGCGATCGCCAGCGCGATCAGTACCGGCAGGCGCACGCCCACCATGGTCAGCATCGAGATCAGCAGATCCATGTCCACCGGCTCAGTCCTCGCCGGCCAGCGGGGCCAGTTGGGTCCGCAGCTCGGTGTAGACCGCATCGGTCTGCGGGCGCACGGCGTGCCACTGCAGGAAGCTCTCCGCCGCCTGTTCGACCAGCATGCCCAAGCCATCAACGATGTTGCGGCAGCTGGCCGAGCGCGCCCACGCAGTGAAGGCAATCGCGGCCTCGCCGTAGTTGAGGTCGACCGCGGTGGTCATGCTGTTGACCAGCGACAGCGGCAGCTTGAACTCCGCGGCGCGGTCGCGGCCGGCCGAGGTGGCATTGATGATCAGCTCGAAATCGCCCAGCTCGCGGATGTCTTCCCAGTAGCGGGTGATGGCGCGACCCGGCTCACCCATCGCATCGATCAGCGCGTCGGCGCGCTCGGGGGTGCGGTTGACCACCACCAGCTCCAGGATGCCGGCATCCAGCAGGGCCGGGGCCACGCTGCGGGCCGAGCCGCCCGCGCCGATCAACAGGGTGCGGCGGCCACGCAGGTCCAGGCCGTGACGGTCGGTGAGGTCCCGGACCAGGCCGATACCATCGGTGGTATCGCCATGCCAGCGATCGCCCTTGCGCAGCAGCGTGTTGACCGCACCGGCGCGGCGCGCGCGCGAGGTCAGCGTGGTGCACAGCGCGAAGGCGGCTTCCTTGTGCGGCGCGGTGATGTTGGCGCCCACGCCCCCCTCGGCGGCAAAGGCCTCCAGGGCCGCCAGGAACTCGCCCGGCGATGCCTCGATCGCACGGTAGTCCAGCGCCAGGCCTTCCTGCCGGCCGAACGTGGCATGGATGTGCGGCGACTGCGAATGCGCGATGGGCTGGCCGAATACGGCGTAACGGTCGGTCATGGGTTTCCTGCTCCGGGCCTAGAATGGAACGCAAACCCCAACGGACGCGATGATGCGCATTCCATTGTCTCTGCTCGCGCTGAGCGCCAGTTTACTCTGCACACCCGCCGCGATGGCGCTTTCCGAATTCGGCATCGAGGGCATGGGCGTGGTCTCCACCAAGGCCAACGAGGCGCAGGCCACGATCGCAGCGGATGGCCAGCGCATCGTCTGGGCCAGCGACCGACCCGGCGGAAAGGGGGGCTGGGACCTGTGGCAGGCGGTGCTGCGCGAGGGCCGCTGGCAGGACCCTGCCCCACTCGCGCTCAACAGCGCCAACGACGAGCGCGACCCGTACTTCAGCCACGATGGCCGCTGGCTGTACTTCGCCTCCGACCGCAGCGGCGGAAAAGGCGGCTTCGATCTGTACCGTGCCCCGGTGACCGCCGACGGCACCATCGAGGCCGTGCAGGCCCTGCCGGCGCTCAACACGCGCGACGACGAACGGGCGCCCGCGCTGCGTCCGGATGGGCGCACGCTGCTGTTCTCACGCAACAGCAGGCAGACCCAGGGCGGCTTCGATCTGTATCTGGCGCCCGTGCAGGGCGAGGGATTCGGTACCGCGCAGGCCCTGCCGGCCCCGCTCAACACGGCCGCCGCCGAACTTGGGGCGGCGTGGCTGGACAATGACGGCGCACTGGCGTTCACCCGCGCGAGCGACGGGCATTCGCAGGTCCTGCTGGCGAGCTGCGATCACCGCCAGGCGGCGGTGCCGCTGATGCTGTCCTTCAATACCGCCGACGGCCAGACCGGTGCGCCGGTGGTGGACGCGTCGAAGCCGTCGGAGATGGTCCTGGCTGGCATGGCACGCGCACCGCGTGCCGGCGGGCTGGATCTGTACCGGATCAAGGCGCCGTCAGCGCCGCAGGGTCCGGGCTGCGGTTGATGTTGCGGGGCCGAAGGGCAGCGACGCTTGGCGTCGCTCTACCCGTGGAGGCGGCGCCGCCCAGGGTCAATGGCCCTGCAGCAGCTCCGCGCGCAGCTGCTCGTACTGCGCTTCGCTGATCTCGCCGTGATCCTTGCGCTGGTTCAACGCGGCCAGCTGTGCCTGCAAGGCGGGCGACAGCTGCGCCTCACGGGCGATGCGGGCCGCGGCGGAGGGTTGCTCCGGTGCCTGCCGCGCGGCGCGGCGCACGCCACGGATCACCAGCCCGATCACCACGGCGAAGGCCAGCACACCGGCCGTCCAGGTCACCCACTGTAGCCATCCCATCGTCTGCATCATCGTCGTCCTGTATCGGGTGGGCGCGTATTGTCAGCGCTCACGCAGCCAACGCGCCACCTGCGGGGCGAAATAGGTCAACACGCCATCGGCGCCGGCGCGCTTGAAGCCGATCAACGACTCCATCACGCACGCCCGCTCGTCCAGCCAGCCATTGGCGAAGGCCGCCTTCATCATCGCGTACTCGCCACTGACCTGATAGGCGAAGGTCGGCACGCCGAACTGCTGCTTCACCCGGCGCACCAGGTCCAGGTAGGGCATGCCCGGCTTGACCATCACCATGTCCGCCCCTTCTTCCAGATCCAGCGCGATCTCACGCATGGCCTCGTCGCCGTTGGCCGGGTCCATCTGGTAGGTCTTCTTGTCCGCCTTGCCGAGGCCGGTGGAGCTGCCGACCGCGTCGCGGAACGGGCCGTAGAACGCCGAGGCGTACTTGGCCGAGTAGGCCATGATCCGCACATTGACGTGGCCGGCGGCATCGAGCGCACGGCGGATCGCACCGATGCGGCCGTCCATCATGTCCGAGGGCGAAATGATGTCCACGCCCGCTTCGGCATGCGACAGCGACTGCTTGACCAGCGCCTCCACCGTGATGTCGTTGAGCACATAGCCCTTGTCATCGATGATGCCGTCCTGGCCGTGCGTGGTGTACGGATCCAGCGCGACATCGGTCATCACGCCCAGCTCGGGGAAGCGCGACTTCAATGCGCGGATGGCGCGCTGTGCCAGGCCGTTCTCGTCCCATGCCGCCGCGGCATCGAGCGACTTGCCGGCCGGATCGATCACCGGGAACAGGTCGATCACCGGAATGCCCAGCTCCAGCGCTTCTTCCGCCACTTTCAGCAGCTCGTCGATCGACAGCCGTTCCACGCCCGGCATCGAGGCCACCGGCGCGCGGCCGGCCAGCTCGTGCACGAACACCGGATAGATCAGGTCGTCGGTGGTCAGCGTGTTCTCGCGCATCAGACGGCGCGAGAACTCGTCGTGACGCATGCGGCGGGGGCGGTAGTCGGGGTGTGCCATGAGGAACTCCGGAACGGAATGCAGGAAGGAGTGCAGGAACTACTGCAGCAGGTAGTGCCGCGGTTGCAGCGGCTCGGGCAGCGGCTGGACGCCCAGGCTGTCGAGCAGGTCGATCTCGATGATGCGCACCATGGCATCCAGCGGCAGGTCGTTGGATTCCAGCCCGAAGGGTTCTTCCATCTCCTCGCCGAGCTGGTCCAGGCCGAAGAACGCATAGGCGAGCACGGCCGAGACCACGGGAGTGGCCCAGCCCAGCGAGCTGGCCAGGCCGAAGGGCAGCAGCACGCAGAACAGCCATGCGCAGCGGTGCAGCAGCAGCGTGTAGGCGAACGGCAGCGGCGTGGTCAGGATGCGCTCGCAACCGGCCTGGATGCTGGACAGTGCATGCAGGCGCGTTTCGAACTGGGTGTACAGGAACGGATCAAGCTGGCCGGCGCGCAGCGCCTGGGCGAGATCGGCGGCGATCATCGCCAGCAGCTGGTCGGGCGCGTTGAGGCGCTGGCCGAACCGCGCGCGATCGGCCTCGGGCACCCACGGCAGCGCCGCCAGCGCCATGTCGCGGCCACGCAGGCGGGCGGCCAACGCATGCGCGAAGCCGATGCACAGCCGGCACACGCGGTCGCGCAGCGCAGGATCGTCGACCAGCAGCGCCTGGCACAGGCGGGCCAGGCTGCGGGATTCATAGATCAGCTGGCCCCACAGCTTGCGGCCTTCCCACCAGCGCTCGAAGCAGGCGTTGTTGCGGAAGCTCAGGAAGATCGACAGCACCAGGCCCAGCAGCGTGAACGGTGCCACCGAGACGCGCTCGATGCCCGGCGGGTGCCACAGCTCGGCCAGGGCAGCCACCGCGATCGACAGCAGCAGGATCGCCACCACCTTCGGGGCCACCGCCGGAACGATGGAGCCGCGCAGGATGTAGAGCAGTTGCCAGCCGTGGGGACGAGGACGAATGATCATCGGTGCAGGGAGAGCGCCCGGACGGGCGTGGACCGCCGGCAGAGCCGGATGCGGCAGCCGGTCATTCTACGCCGATGGTACCGGGCGGCCGTGAGCTGCGACGGTCGGTCGCACCCGGGCCGCGCACGGGCCGCTCAGATGATGCCGCCACCCAGCCCCAGCCGGACGATGCCCACCACCACCACGATGCCGTTGAGCACCAGCCCGGTCCAGGCCCGGCCGCGCTTGCTGGCGTGGGTGAACAGGATGCCGATCGCGGCGATGACCGCGCCCACCGCCGCGAACGGGATCAGGAACCAGTTGCCCCACCCCAGCAGCGGGATCAGGGCCACAATCATCCAGAGCAGCGCGACGATGCCCCACAACAGACTGATCAATCCCATGCCCGGCTCCTTGAGGTGAATGCGTGGCCCACCATAGCGGTTCCCGGCGCAGGCGCAAGCGGCAGCGAGACGCCGTTGGCGGGGGCCTCACCGGGCCGGTGCTAGGGTGCGCTGGCAGGGGTTGGGACCGATTCAGTCGCCAGCGCCGATCATCCCAGCCATCACACACAGGGGTAACGCCATGAACATCCGATGCGCTGCATTGCTGGGCCTGGCGCTGCTCAGCGCCGGCTGCGCCAGTACCTCCAAGGTCATGCTCGGCCAGGCGCGTGCGCCGGTCGATCCGGCCACGGTGCAGATCTACTCCACTCCGCCGGCCGGGTCGCAGGAAATCGCCCAGCTCGAATCGGCCAGCGCGGTGGGTTTCGGCACGCAGGGCCAGACCGATGCCGCGGTCATGCGGCTCAAGCGTGAGGCCGCCGCCCTCGGGGCCAACGGCGTGATCCTGATGGGCGTGGGTTCCAGCGGCTCGCCAGTCGGCATGTCCGTCGGTGCGGGCAGCTACGGCTCGCACGTGGGCGGTGGTGTGGGCATCGGCATCCCGACCACGCAGAAGCGCGCGGCCGGTGTGGCGATCTGGGTACCGAATCCGCCGCCGGCGCCGCGTCTGCCGACGCAGACGATCACGCCGCAGCGCTAACGAAGGCCGCGGTAGGCCACGACCGTTGGTCGTGGCTGCTGGGATAGCGCACCGACCAACGGTCGGTGCCTACCGCAAACGCGTCAGCGCTTGGCCGCGCTTTTGTACTTCGGCACGAACACGTCATTGACGGCCTTGGCCAGCTGGTCCGGCGGCAGCAGACCCTGGTCGAGCAGGAAGTTGTTGAACGCCAGCCGGTCGAAGCGATCGCCCAGCGCCAGCTCGGTCTGCATGCGCAGCTCAAGAATCCGGGTGTAGCCGTAGAAGTAGCTGCCGGCCTGGCCGGGCATGCGCACCATGTAGCGGTCCAGCTCCTGCGTGGCCATCGCCTTGGACAGGCCAACCTCATCGATCAGCACGCGCTCGGCGTTGGCCCGGTCGATCTGACCCAGGTTGAGCATCGGGTCCAGCATCGCGCGCGCGGCCCGCAGCAGGCGGAACTGCAGCGCGATCAGCTGACCGTCCAGCGGCTCGTACGGCACCATCTCCGCTTCGGCATACAGCGCCCAGCCTTCCACGTTGACCGAATTGAAGGCGAACATCGTGCGGGCCAGCGAGATGCCGCGCTCGACCATCGCGGTGAACTGCAGTTCGTGGCCCGGGCGGCCTTCATGCGCGCTCAGCGTCCAGGCGGCCGAGCCAAAGTTGAAATCGTCGTACTGCGCGGCCTTGTCGCCGGCGGCCGGGTTGCCCAGCGGCAACACGAAGGTGCCCTGCTGCCCGGTATTGCCGACCAGCGGCGCCGGCAGGAAATGCGGTGCCGGCGAGGCGGCGCTTTCGGCGGCCGAGCCCAGGCGCATCTGCATCGGACGCTGCGGCACATCGACGATCCTTTCCTTGCGGATGATCGGGTCGATCGCATCGATCACGCCGCGGTAGTGGTGCTCGAGCTGATCGTCGGGAATCTTGTCGCCCTTGAGCGCACGCACCACCGCCACCGGATCGGTGCTGTCGGTGACCTTCAGGCCCTTGGCCTGCACCACCAGCGGCGCCAGCTGGCGCATCGCCGAGCGGGTTTCCATGAATTCCAGCTGGGCCCGCTGCATCAGCAGCGCCGGGGCGATGTCGATGCCCACGCGCTTGAGCTGGTAGGCATACAGCGGCTCGGGCAGACGCGCATCGGTGCGGGCCTTGGGCAGCACCTCGCGGCGGGTCCAATCGCGGTACTCGCGCAGCTGGCTGGCGATGGTCTGCAGCGCCTGCTCGGCGCCAGCCACCTTGTACTTGCCGAACAGCTGCTCGATGCCGGTGATGTAGGTGTCCACATTGGCCAGCGACTGCTCGACTTCGATCTTCGTCGGCTGCAGCAGGGTCTTGTCGCCCAGGCGTTCTTCATAGCGCTGGCGCGACAGGGTGGTCACCGGCTGCGTGCCCGGGGCAAGCCCGGCGTAGGCCTTCAGGCGATCCAGCGCCTTGGCCCGGCGCTCGGCCGGCACCTGATCGGACAGCAGCAGGTTGAGGCCGCTGAACACGGTCTGCGGGGTGTCGCTCCACGGCAGCAGGTATTTCTCGTTGAGTTCGCTGCCTTCGATGTTCTGGTCGGCGGCGGCGATCATGATCGCCAGGTCCTGGCGGACGTTGGGATCGCGCTCGGTGGCAAGCTTGGCCTGCAGTTCACTGCGCGCCTTGGCCATCGCCGCGCGGTAGCGGGCACCGTTGTCGGGGCCGAAGTCGGCCACCTTGTCGTCATAGCCCGGCACGCCGAAGAAGCCGGTCTCTTCCGGCTGGAACGGGCCCTGCGCATCCAGCAGGATCTGCGCCAGCTGGTTGCTGCGGGTGACCCATGCGGGCGAAGCGGCGGGCTTGGCGGCAGCCGGGGCGGCCAACGCCGGCGGGGCCGACAGCGCGGCGGGAACGGACAGGGCCAACGCAACAGCAAGGACAAGCGGCTTCATGCAGGAACTCCAGGGCAGGATGCCTGCGACCCTACGCACTTGGCGGGTCGGGGGCAATTGGCCGGAGGTCATGGCTTGATTGTTAACCTCCCGGCCCGGGTCAGTCTGCTCACGGGTCTGGATAGAATGCAGCTATTGTGGCTCGTGTCTCATTCAACACGCGGACGTTGTCATGCAGACGCGCCGTTCCAGCCGGCAATCCGTTGTGGCTCACCCGCGGAGATGACCAGCGGTTGACCCGTCCGCATGCACGATCACTGCAATCGTAAGCCATCACTGTCCTCCACCGGTCAGGTGTATTCAATGGTGATTGATAGCCATGCCCGTATTGGAATTTTGGAGGGCTGATGGACGCGTGTGCAGGATCATGGTCGGCGCCCAAGAGGTGGCCGATTTCATGGGCGAGGCTGTTGATCTCATTAGGAAGGCAGCGACGTTCAACCACCGCAAATGCCGTTTCCTTCGTTGCCAGAAGCCGTTGTGCTTGACCGCAGACGGATTCCGGATCTTTCGTGTCGATGATCATCAGCATCAAATCCGCCTTTTCGAGATGCCTCATCCTATGCACCAGCCAGAGCGGGCCGTTAGAGCCCAGAACAAGGTCATCCAGCGTCTGTACCACGCTGGATTCAGCGTAGCCGGGCAGCGCATTTCCAGCCCGCTGTAGTTCAACCCGAATACCGCTAGCGAGGAAGCCAGCAGTTGCGTGTTCGACCGCTCCCTCCATCATTCTGAAAACCTGCTCCCTACCGTTGGCAAGCGCACCATTTCCGTACCCAAAAGCCACGCGTATCGTCGATACCGCGGTTGATGGGGAAGCAGCCTTATCCAGGATGAGCGGGTCCGCCGGATAGGGATCACGCACCGTGGGTGCTTCATTGGGAACCCGGCGCAGATCGATGCGCACCAGTAGATCCCCAAACAGCTGATACAGCAAATGGCCACGTGAAAAACTGGACATGAGGTCGCCGTTGCCCAGCTCGGTGATTTCGACAGTGCTCGACATTCCCCCAGGCCCCCGCACGCCGATGATCGTCCCTGCCCACAGTTGCCGCGACGTGGGCGAGCGCTGGACATCATGCGTGCTGACATCCGCCACATATAGAGGAACATCTTCCGGCTCTCTGGCGATCAGGGGCGTGCGCTCGATAATGAACACGTCGTCGAACAGATCGACCTGGATCCGATCGGACGCCAGTGCCGTGCGATCTACCTTGACCCGGCGCACCCAGTCATACATTCCGCCGGCATAGTGCTTGCGCGCCTCCAGCCCGGGATCCCACCCACCAGTGGGAACCTCGATGAACGGTAGCGCCGCAAAGGTTGTCGGCGCTAAAAACAAACCACACAACACAGCCATCAAGCCACTCAAGATTCGTTCCACCGCTCCACCTCGCCCGCAGCATTGCCCAAACGGGCAGGTGCATCGAGACTAGAGACCGCGGGTACGCAGAACCCAGCGTGGCATCACGGTATCAACGAAAACAGCAGTCATTGCGAATCCAGAAGGCAGCAACGTCAGCTTCGCCTCTCAAAGACTGAGCGACGGCGGACACTCGCCCTTGGCGCGGCACTCAGCCAACGCACAGCGCTCGGCCGCCTCGGCATCATCCAGCGCGGTCAGATCGATGGCGTCGTTGGCATCGGTGACCACATACAGCATCGGGTAGTCCCAGTGCTCGCCACTGCGCTTGGCATTGAGGAACAGGCGGCCCTTCCCTTGTGGACCGCTCACCCCGATCACGAACTGGCTCTGGCCATTGGAATGCATCGAGCCGGCCGGCAGGTAGCCATCGCGCAGGGGCTCACCCAGCGCTTCAACCAGCTCGACGTTGCAGCGCGCGCGGCGCATGGCCTCCTGGTAGGGCGTGCTGGATTTGCTCCAGTACGCCCACTGGGACAGCGCGAACCACACCGCGCCCGCTGCCGCCGCCATGCCGACCACCACCGCCACTGGCATGGCCCAGCGCCAGTGACGGCGCCACCAACCGGTGCGCACGGTGGTACCAGGAAGTGCGGGCGGCAATGTCATCGGCAAACTCCTTGTCAGGCCGGTGGCAGCAACGGCGGATCAGGGCGCTAGGCAGCGCCCCAGGAAGTCCTCGGCCAGGCGGTAGCGGTGCAGCGCGTTGCTGCCCGACAGGCCGTGCTTGGCGCCGGGATAGGTCATCAGTTCGAACGGCTGGCCGCGTTTCTGCAGGGCGCTCATCAGCACCGTGGAGTTGGTGAACAGCACGTTGTCATCGGCCATGCCGTGGATCAGCAGCAAGCGCGAGCGCAGGCCGTCGATATGCGCCAGCACGCGCGCTTCTTCATAGCCCTTCGGGTTGTTGCCCGGCAGGTTCATGTAGCGCTCGGTGTAGTGGGTGTCGTACAGGCCCCAATCGGTCACCGGTGCACCGGCCACGCCGCAGGCATAGCTGTCCGAGGCCTTGGCCAGCAGCATCAGGGTCATGTAGCCGCCATTGGACCAGCCCTGCACACCGATGCGCGCCGGATCAACCCAGGCCTGCTGCTTCAGCCAGGCCACGCCGCGCAGCTGGTCAGCCACTT